>OJHA01000025.1_pt1 | contig 30025 bp, 49 predicted proteins | sample 1595071 | NCBI WGS metagenome assembly OJHA01 (sample SAMN05416703, study PRJEB24817) | seawater metagenome | isolation source: Sea water | place: Canada:Atlantic | collected 2013-07
TATTCGTCGGCAGCGTCAGATGTGTATAAGAGACAGGTTCTTAGGGGAATTTATTTAAACACTCATAAAAAACAAGCGAGGTTTTTAAAAACATATATTGAGGATATAGAAGAAATAAAACAAGCTGAAGATTTAGGGATAGACGAGATAGAATACGCAAAGAGTAAAGACATAGTAGACGATATACTAAAAGAAATGTACTGGTATGACTCAAAGGTCTTTAGTTTGGTAGCTTCTGGTAAAAGCGTAGCATCACTAAGCAGGGATACTAAGATATCTTACTACAGCTTATATAACACTTATAGAACAGTATTAAAAAATATAAAAGAACAGATATGAGTTTGATAAGAAATAGTAATCAAGTAAAACAAACTATAGATTTTACAGGTATTGAAAGTGGTAAGATACACCCAACAGATATAGATGTGGTTTTAGAGTTTGACAACGAAGTGTTAATTCTAATGGAGGTTAAAAGAAAGGGAAATAAAATACCTACAGGACAAAGATTAGTTTTAGAGCGTATTGCTAACAGTTGGCACACAGATAAAGTTGTTGTTTTATATGTAACTCATAACTTTAAAAATGATAATAAAGACATTCCATTAAAAGAATGTAACGTTGAAAGTATTTATTTAGGTAGGGTTTGGAAAGAGTCTAAAAGACAAATATCTTTAGTAGACACTATTAAAGGTTTTAGTAAATTGTGGAATATTAATAAATTAAAATTATGAGGTTAGGAGATTTAGTATATTATATTACTTATTACACAGGTATAAGGTGGCTTTGGAAAAAGATTAACCCTAACTGTGATTGCGACAAAAGACGAGAAGAGTGGAACGATATAGACTTAGACTTATGGAAATAGAACACAGAGAACAATGGAAGCAGTTTAAAGCTGATGTTAAAGGTAAGCTATCAAAAGAACAATATAAGCTCTTGTGCCTACTTCATTCGGTCTACTATAAACATAAGTACACAGAACCTTGTAGCTGTAACCCAAGACGCTTAATACAATGGATTAACGAAATAGATAAGATATATGACAAAGATTAAAGATATACATAAGTTTGAGCAGTCAGTAGTAACGCTATTGAATTTAGATGGCTGGACGTTAAACCATACAGGAGAAGGTAGTGAAAGCTGGGACGCTGAGGGTAAAACACCCAAAGCACAAGACTGTATTATAGAGATGAAATTTAGAAATAAATACTATGAGACTAAGATAATAGAAAAAGATAAATTTGATAGATTAATAAACACTGGTAAGGTTGCTCTGTATTTTGTTAATGACCCTAAAGGCAATTATATGTTTTGGCTTAATAATCTAAAAGACTTAGAGATTAAAAATATGTATTGCCCAAGCACTACCCTTTGGAATAGTAAGAAGGTATCTAAGCCTTGTTATTTGCTTAAAGAAAGCGACGCAGCTATAATAAACATTAATGAAGAAGACACTGAGCTAGGGATATGGGATAGCTATTTTAAGATAAAAGAATAAAATAAATAAAAAAAAAGTGTTTATAATTTGTTTATAACTAATATTATGTTGTATCTTTGTATGGAACAACAAAAACAATATTATGACTAAGACAAGAAATTGGAACGAATTAAGCCAAACTGGAAGATACTTAACAGCTCAAGACACTTTAAATGATGAAGGATATTACGCTGAAGTTAAAGGAACGGTACAAGCTGGATTGACTCTCTCTATCGGTAGTGTTACTAGATTTGAATTAATGGATATTAAAGCTAGATTTCCTTATATTTCAATAGTTGAATAATCACAAAACAATAGGGAGTGTAAAAGCACCCTTTAAATTAAACAAAATGCGAACACAACTAACAGACTTAAATCTTGAGTTAAAACAAATTAACAGAACGTTACGCTTTCCAGATAACGTACCAGAAGACGTATTAAAAAGATTATTAGAAAGAAAAGATTACATAAATACTATAATAATTAATATACAATAAAATGAAAAAGACAAAAACAGGATTACACATTGACGTTAAAGGTAAACGTATTGAAGTTTACACTAAGAAAGAGTTAGAGAAGTTAGAAGCAGAAGCTAATGAAAGATTAGATTTTGTTGTAGTAATTGCTTTAGCAGTATGTTTAATTGCTATAGGATTTATAATAGGTCTTGCAATATAATGACACTACTACAAAGACAGTCTTACGTGCTTTGGTTTAACTTTATCTCTGATAGGGTTTTGAAGTGGTATAATGCAAAGCCAAAAAACAAAGACCTTAAACACTTTATACAAGGGGTTAGCGAGATAGGTCAGTACGTTAATCAGCTTAATATAGAAAACAAAGTGCTTGAGAAAAAAGTTAGTGCTGTAAGAGATAGCAAGAACCAAACTATCTTAGACCTTAATAAACAAATAGAAGAATTACAAAACAAATTAAAACAATACGAGATATGAATGAATGGGATGAGTACATAGACGCACCAGAAGCAGCAGTAGAATGTAAATGCTGTGGGACACAAACAAACGGAGATACTTATTGTTCTAATGTTTGTTATAACTTAGATATAGAATGATACTATTAGTAGATGCAGACAGTTTAATCTTTGCGTCTTGTTATAAGAAACGAGAGCATAAAGACGATGAGAGATTCTACACAGACATAGAAGACTCTAAGGCTAAGTTTGATGAGCAATTTATGAGCATTGTAAACAAGCTAGAAGATATGTATAACGTAGAAAGAGTAATAACCTTTAGTGGTTCAAAAGGAAACTTTAGAAAGCTAATAACACCAGTATACAAAGCCAATAGAAAGAAACAAGAGCTGCCACCATTATTAGACGAGATGCACCAATTTGTAAAAGACGAATACAACAGCGTTTGGGGTTTTGGTATAGAAACAGACGACATAGTAGCGAGGTACTGGAAAGAGCTGTCTAATGAAGTAGGTAGAAACAATGTAATGATAGTAAGCATAGACAAGGATTATAAGCAGTTTCCAGCTCTTATTTATAATTATCACTACAAACATAAAGAGGTATTAGACATAAGTGAAGAGGAGGCTTTATATAACTTTTATGAGCAAATGATAATCGGAGACACTGCAGACAATGTAAACTACTTTAAGGGTAAAGGTAAAAAGTACGCTGAGAAATATTTAGCAGACTGTAATACTAAATACCAATACACAAGAAAGATGCTGGAACTATTCAAAGAGAAGTATAAAGGTAAAGCACGTCAGAAGTATGCGGAGTGTTATCACTTACTAAAATTAAGAACACAATAAAACAAAACAAAATGAGCAATTTTAACAGAAACGAAGTAAAAGCATATAATTTAGGTTATAGAGTAAATGAAAATGGAGACTTAATAGGTTTAAAGGGTAAGCCTGTAGGGTCATATTCTGGGGGATATTATAGAATAAAAATAAGAGAAAAAGGACGCTGGATAAATTGCCTTACACATAGGTTACAAGCGTATCAAAAATATGGTAACAAAATATATCAATCTGGGATTGTATGTAGACATTTAAACGGAGATAGCTTAGACAACTCAATAGACAATATAGCGATAGGAACTCAGTCAGATAATATGATGGATAGAAAACAAGCAGACAGAATAGCACACGCATCACACGCTTCATCATTTGCCCAAGTACATAACCACAATGATATTATATCATTCTATAATAAAGAAAAATCATATAGTAAAACTATGGAAGAATTTAATATATCTAGCAAGGGAACATTACACTATATAATAAATAAATAATATGAGAGCAACTTATTTACATTACGAGAACGGTAAAGGCTATGACGTTATAGACTTTATAAAAGATTATGAACTAAACTTTAACAGAGGTAATATTATTAAGTATATTTGTAGAAGTGGTAAGAAAGACGATGAGTTAAAAGACTTAGAGAAAGCTGCAGACTACTTAAGGAGAGAAATAGAATACTTAAGAGAGCAGCAAGAGCAATGGATAGAAAAAAATAAATAGAATGAATAAAAAGAAACACACACAAATTCAAAGAATATTAAGACTAGAAAATATAGTAACACAGCTCTATATAAAAGTAGACGCTTTAAAAACTATAATAGATAAACAACAAAGAGACGAAGAGGAGAAAGCTAAATTCTATGAAGACCAAGAACAAAAAGAATTAGAACACCAAGAAAAAGTAAGAGGAGTACAAAACTAAAATAAAACTTATGTATATAAATATAGAACTAAAACCAACAGAAAAAAAAGACTACTACAAATTTGTAATTAATGGGCTTAAGCTAGGGGAATGGGAACGAAGCGAACTAAGACACTTAATAGAAGTAATAGACAATAAGATATGAAAATCTTAAATCTATATGCCTGCTTAGGTGGTAACCGCTATAAGTGGGATGAAGTAACAGATGTAGAAGTAACAGCAGTTGAAAGGGATGAAGAACTAGCTAGGCTATACCAAGAACGTTTCCCAAACGATAAAGTGATTGTTGCAGACGCACACCAATACTTATTAGACCATTACCAAGAGTTTGATTTTATATGGAGTTCCCCACCTTGCCCAACACATAGTAAAGTTAGAATAACACAAAAAACAACAAATGCTTTTATTCCTTTGTATCCAGATATGAAACTTTACCAAGAAATAATATTTTTAGATAATCACTTTAATGGTAAGTATGTTGTAGAAAATGTAACACCTTACTATGAGCCTTTAATACCTGCAAAGAAAAGGGGAAGACATTTGTATTGGACAAATTTTAATTTGCCAAGTGCATTAAATGAAAGGAAACAAGGAAAAGGGTTAATGAATGGAATAACTAATGAAATAACAAAATGGTGTGAGTTCCACAATTACGATTTCTATAAATATAAAGGAAAACAAAGACGAGATAAAATAGCAAGGAACTTAGTAGACTATGAAGCTGGTAAAACAATTTTAGAAACAGCAATAGGAATAATAAAAAAACAAAACGTAAAACAAACAGAATTATTTTAATATGAAATTAGATATAATAAAACAAGCGGTAAACAATAAATTCAATTTAGACATTACCTTAGATACAAGACAAAGAAACTACACATATGCTAAGAAAGTATTTTGTAAACTTGCTTATGAATCTGGAAGCACCTTTAGAGAGGTAGGGGAGACAATTAAAAAAAGTCATTGCAATATACTACACCACGTTAATAGCATAAACGTAATAAGCATAGAGGATAAAAAGAAACACGATGAGATTATAAAAGAGTTAGACTTAACTTTCTCAAGCCCATTCTTTAATTCAGAACAAGACAAAATAAAAAAGGAAATAAAAAAAGCTGAAACAAAAAACACAATAAAAGAAATACAAGACGTCATAGACATCTTAAGCGGATGGGATATAGAAACAGTAGCAGAGTTTAAACAAACACGCTTAGACCCCTTTAACACATCATTAAAGCATAGAGTAAAGCCCAAGACAATAAAAGAAGTAAAAGGAGCATTACTAAACAATAGAGTTAAGAACCCAGTACTATGCTAATAACTAACGAGGACAATATGGAACTAATGTCAAGGTATGAAGATAATCACTTCGACCTTGCAATAGTAGACCCCCCTTATGGGATAGATGCTGACAATAAAAATAACGGCAAAAACTCTGATAGACACGAAAAAACAAGTAAAGCAAAAATAAACACTTATAAAAAAACTAATTGGGATAATGCAATACCTAATGATGATTATTTTGCAGAGTTAAAAAGAGTTAGTAAAAAGCAAATTGTTTGGGGAGCTAACTTTTTCAATCTACAAGGTGGAATGTTATATTGGCATAAGCACGTAACAATGCCTACATACTCACAAGGAGAATTAGCTTGGTTAAGTTGGTTAAATAAAGTTGATTTTGTTTCTATTGCTTGGCACGGAATGATACAACACGATATGAAGAACAAAGAGACAAGAATACACCCAACACAAAAACCAGTCAAACTATACGAATGGCTATTAATGAATTACGCAAAAGAAGGAGACAAGATATTAGATACTCATTTAGGTTCTGGAAGTATTGCTTTAGCGTGTCATAACTTAGGATATGATTTAACAGCTTGTGAACTAGATACAGAGTATTACGATGCAGCTATAAAAAGAATAGACCAACACAAGGCACAAATTAGAATGTTTTAAAATGAAACTATACAAAGGAGATTGCTTAATAGAAAGCGATAAAATAGATAGTGGTAGTGTAGATTTAATATTAACAGATTTACCTTATGGAAATGTAAAAGATTTAGGTAATAGCGACACTATACAGCACGGAATGAAAGGTAAAACTGAATGGGATAGTGTTATTGATACTGAAAAAATAATGAGGATTGCAAACCGTATTTTAAGAGAAAACGGAAAAATGATACTAACCGCGCAGCATCCTTTTACTAATGAATTAATAAATAAAGCTGCTTCAAACGTACCTTTTAATTACAGTATGATTTGGGAGAAAGACCACTTTGCTAACGCTTTGACTGCTAAAAAAGCACCTTTAAATTATTATGAAGATGTTTTAGTTTTTAGCAAAATGCACGACTTTGAAGGATTGCACCCATTAAGACCATACTTTAAAAAAGTGCTTGATTTTATAAATGTGAAAAAAGTTAGAATTATAGAAAAAATAGGGCAAGGTGCTGACCATTGTTTTAGAGTTAATAGTTCTCAATTTCATTTACCTACAAAAGAAACTTACAATAAATTAATTGAGTTTTACAATATTAACGAAATGTTTGATTTTAGAACCTTTGAAGATATTAGCAAAGAAAGTGACGGAATGAATAGCAACTTTAATTTATGGGAAGGAAACAAAGTAAAAAGCAATATTTTAAAATACAAAAAAGATTATGACGGACATCACCCAACGCAAAAGCCTGTTTTATTATTAGAAGATTTAATAAAGACTTTTAGTAATGAAAATGATTTAGTAGTGGATTTGACTATGGGTAGCGGCTCTACTGGAGTAGCTTGCGTTAATACTAACAGAAACTTTATAGGTATTGAAATGGATAGTAATTATTTCGATATAGCAGAGCAAAGAATTAAAGAAGCAGAATTTAAACTATTCTAAAATAAATACAAAACGTTTATATATTAGTAGGTTGAATAAACAAGATATATCAAGATTTAAAACTATGAGTGAGAAACACGGAGGAGCAAGAAAAGGAGCTGGAAGACCATCTAAAGCAGACGAAGTAAAACTAATAGAACGCTTAGATTCTATAATTGACAAAGACGAAGCCGTAGGTAAGTTAGGGGAGTTAGTAACCAAAGGGGATATAAGAGCCTTACAACTGTATTTAAGCTATCGTTATGGCAAACCTAAGGAAAGTATAGACCTTAACTCTTCAGAGGGCTTAAACATTAACTTTAGAGATTTAATTAAATTTGTAGACTAACCATTGATTGAAGTTAAAAAGAAATACCTGCCTATTGTAGGGGAAGATAGTAGGTACTATATTGTAAGTGGTGGGCGTGGTTCTGGGAAGTCTTTTTCAGTAAACGCCCTTTTAGTAATGCTAACCTATGAGGCAGGACATACAATACTATTTACACGTTACACGCTAACATCAGCTTATATATCTATCATACCAGAGTTTATAGACAAGCTAGAACAGTTTGGCTCTATACACGATTTTCACATTACTAAGGATGAGATACTAAATAAGAAGACTGGTAGTAAGATAATCTTTAGAGGTATAAAAACATCAAGTGGAGACCAAACAGCTAACCTAAAATCTTTACAAGGTATTACTACTTGGGTTGTAGATGAAGCTGAAGAACTAACAGACGAGAATAAGTTTGACACTATAGACTTGTCAGTAAGACAGCAAGGCAATCAAAACAGAGTCATACTAATATTAAACCCTACAACAAAAGAACATTTTATATATACTAGATTCTTTGAAGATAGAGGGGTTCAAGAGGGAAGCAATATAACCAAAGACAATACTACTTACATACATACTACTTATATGGATAACATAGAGAACTTATCCAAAAGCTATATAGACCAAATAGCACAAATGAGAGAGCGTAGACCAGAGAAGTACAAACAACAGATGTTAGGGTCTTGGTTAAACAAAGCTGAGGGGGTTATATTTGATAACTGGACTATAGGAGAATTTAAAAGAAGTAGTGTAAGCGTATGGGGTCAAGATTACGGATTTGCTGCAGACCCAAGTACCTTAGTTGAGTGTAACATAGACACCAGCACTAAAACAATATACCTAAAAGAATGTTTCTATTTACAAAGATTAACTACATCGCAAATTGCAGAGCTTAATTTAAAGCATTCTAAGGGCGGTTTAATAATTGGAGATAGTGCAGAACTAAGACTACTAAGCGAGATAAAAGCAAAAGGGTGTAATGTCAAACGAAGTATAAAAGGGCACGGTAGTGTAATATACGGAATAAGCTTACTACAAGACTATGACTTAGTAGTAACTCCAGATTCTACTAACTTAATTAAAGAGCTTAATAACTACTGCTGGTTAGAGAAAAAGTCAAACACACCTGTAGACAAATGGAATCATATAATAGACGCTATTAGATACGCTGTCTGTTATCAATTACAGAACCCAAACAGAGGTAAGTATACTGTAACTTAAAACTGCACTACATATGAGGATGATTTTTTGTACTTTATAGTTTCTAAAATAAATTAAAAAAGTTTATATATTAATAAGTAAAAGAATATGAAAGTAAATTTAAGAATACCTACAAGCCTAAACGAGATAACTCTAGGACAGTACCAAGAGTTTGTTAAGTTAGAACAAGAGCTAAAAGATAGTACAGACGTTTCAATACAATTAAAGATGATTGAAATATTTTGTAGTGTACCAGAAGCTGTGGTGCGAAGTATGAAAGCTACAGACATAGCTGAGATATGCGAGATTATAAATACTATGTTTGACACAGACAGCCAGCTTATAAGTAAGTTTACTTTAAAGGGTGTAGATTATGGTTTTATCCCAGAGTTAGATAATATGAGCTTCGGAGAATATATGGACTTAGACACTTTCATAGGGGATAATGATAATTTACACAGAGCTTTAAACGTATTGTTTAGACCTATAAAGCTTAATAAGGGTAGTAGGTATATTATAGAAGACTATGAGCCTAATGACAGCGAATTAGCAAAAGACTTTCCTTTAGATGTAGTGTTAGGAGCTATTGTTTTTTTTTACACTTTAGGGAAGGACTTGTCGACAGTTATGCTGAACTCTTTGGACAAGAAGAACGAGAAGGATTTAGCACAGTATCTAATTTCACAGCAAAGTATGGATGGTTCAATTCAATCTATGCAATCGCTAACGGAGATATTACAAAGTTTGAAAATATCACTAAATTAAACGTGCACGAGTGTTTGACATTCTTAGAATATACAAAAGAAAAAAACCAAATAGAAGCAGCACAGATTAAAAATAAATTTAACTAAAATGAGTAATACAGGCATAAGGGGTTTTTACCAACTAACTGAAACAATTAAGACACAGCTATTAGCAGACGTAAACGTTAATACCGTTACTACTGGGGATATATTCGATATTGACCTATCAAAGCAAAGTATCTTCCCTTTAAGTCATATTATAATAAACTCTATTACAACTCAAGAGCAGGTATTGGTATTTAACATTACCGTAATGGCGATGGATATTGTAGACGAGAGCAAAGAAAAAACAGAGGATATATTTAGAGGTAATAACAATGAGCAGGACGTGCTTAACACTCAGTTAGCAGTATTAAATAAATTAGTAATGATATTGCGTAAAGGGGATTTATATAGTGATAAGTTCCAGCTTCAAGGAGATGCTACCTTAGAGCCTTTCTATGAGCGGTTTGATAATCGTTTAGCTGGGTTTGCTGCTACTATGGATATCTTAATCCACAATGATATAAGCATATGTTAGCAGATAAATTCTTAAGAGATGAATTAAACAAGTTCGCTAAGTATGTTATACAGCAAAGCAGGAGCAACTTAACTAAGGGTAAAAAGAACTCTTCTAAGGAGCTTTATAATTCTCTAGGCTATGACATAAGCGAAGCTTCTGGTAAGACTTCCTTAGGGTTTGATATGGCTGATTACGGTAAGTTTCAAGACAAGGGTGTTAGTGGTACTGAGAAGAAATATAATACACCTTATTCTTATACAACTAAAATGCCACCTCCTAAGGCTTTTGATAAATGGGTAGTAAGAAAGGGAATTGCACCAAGAGGTAAGGGTGGTAAGTTTGCATCAAGAGAAGGAATTAAGTTTGCTATAGCTAGGTCTATTTACAAGAAAGGAATAAAACCAAGTATGTTCTTTACAAAGCCTTTTGAAGCAGCTTTTAAGAGATTACCTGATGAGTTAGTAGAAGCTTATTCTATAGGGTTAGAGAAACAAATACAAGTAAACATAAACAAGAAATAAAATGGCTACAAAGATTAATTTAAGAAGTCCTTATTATATAAAGGTATCTAAGACAGCTTTAACGTCTGTAGAACTTAAGCTATATATTTACACAGGTACATTCACAGCTAATGGTAGTGTAGCAGCAGGGACTTTAAGATATACAATAAATAAAAAACCTTTAGGCTCTAATGCCTATGTAGTGTTTGAGGTTAGTGAGCTTGTAAGAGATTATTTAGAAGTTGAATTTAATGGAGACTATAATAGCGAATCGGTTTGGCTTAATGCAATAGCAACTGTTACTGGTGGCTCTGGAAGTGTTACAGTAAGCCCAGACAATACTAACGGATTTATAGGTCTTGATGGTTATGGATATTTTGAAGAAGGAGCAAACCCTACACTAAGCACAACAGCCCTACAGTCTAACAAAACAATAATAGTTTTAGACGACAACTTATTTAGAGTTCCTGTATTTGTGGCTGGTACTGAGTCGGTATCTATGCTTTATAAAGGAGATGTTAAACAAACCATAGACTTAAGCAATGCTAGTGTTGACAGTACATCTAAACAAATAAGGTATATATCAGCTAACTCAACTAGCTCTGGTATTTTAGACCCAGACTATGATGGTTTTACAGAAAGAGTTTTAGATAGTGGTGGAACTTTTGAAGATAGCACTTGTTTAAAAGAATTTCTATATAGTATATCTATTGACTTAATAGACGAGGTATATGTAGCCTCTAGTAGTAACGTTGAAGTGTTTAAAGTAAAGACATTAGAGGAGTGTTTATACACACCTATCAAAGTAACATTTGTGAATAAGTTTGGAGCATTTCAAGACTTAATATTTTTTAAGAAGTCTATAGATAAAACAAGCGTAAAAGGTGAAGAATTTAAAACAGCTGTATTTGACCAAGCTACACTAACCTACAAAACATACCAGCACCAGCGTACTCAATTTATGGTACAAGGAACGGATAGTATAACAATGAATACTGGGTATATAAGCGAAGACTATAATCAAGTCATAGAACAGCTAATGTTAAGTGAACAAGTATGGGCTACATTTATAACAAGTGAAGAAGACCAAGTAAGACCTTTAGTACCTAAGACAAAATCATTTACACATAAGACACAATTAAACGATAAGCTAATAGATTATACTATAGAGTTTGACATAGCTAATAATAAAATAAACAATATTAGATAATGCAAAATATTGAGTTATACATAGAAGGTCAAAGGCTTGATTTGTTTGAAGACGAATCGGTATCTTTAAATCAAACGATTAAAAATGCTAGAGACGTTGCTAAGGTATTTACAGACTTTACTCAGTCATTTAATGTTCCAGCCTCTAAGACTAATAACAAGATATTTAAACACTTTTATAATTTTGATATTGTAGATGGTTTTGATGCAAGAATTAAAGTAGCTGGAACTATTGAGCTAAATAGTTTCCCGTTTAAAGATGGTAAAATAAAACTTGAAGGGGTTAAGCTAAAAGAAAATCAAGCTTACTCTTATAAAATTACATTCTTTGGTAATACAGTAAACTTAAAAGACTTAGTAGGGGAGGACAAGTTAAACGTATTAACTAACCTAGACTCTGATAGTAAAATATATGATTCTAGTAATATTAAAACGGCACTACAGTTAGACCCCGCATCTGCAAACGTAGACGTAATAGTACCTTTAATTACACATAGTGACAGACTGTATTTTCAAACTTCTAATAACTCTGGAGCAGACGGTAATTTATGGTATCAAAGTGGACACCAGCACGGAGTTTTGTGGTCTCAGTTAAAATATGCTATACGTATTAGAAAAATAGTCGAAGCTATTGAGTCTCTTTATGGCTTAACGTTTTCTAACGACTTTTTTAATTCTACAAACCTTCCTTACAATAACCTATTTATGTGGCTTCACAGAAAAAAAGGTGATGTTGGGTTTGGCACTCAAGTCCCTACGTTTGTAACAGCTGTTAATGGCTGGGATACTCAAGTTGGCTCTATATCATCTATGATAAACAGCTCTACATTCAGAGCTAATATTGGCAATAACTTATTTAATTCATTAACTTTATCACTAACTAGAATAGGTACAGAACCATATACTGTTACAGTACTTCGTTCTGGTGTAGAAGTTCGTAGCATATCTAATATAACTACAACTGGGAAGGTTGTATCGTTAACCACGCAATTTGCAGACAATGCAGTTTATACAGTACAGATAAAACACGCTTCGAGCATAACATTTACAGAGATTGTATGGGAGATAGAAGCAGAGGGACAAGGTGGGGAGACTGAAAATGATGTACACAGAACAAGCGACAACGGAAACTTTATTGCTGAAGCTACAATAGATTTTACAATTACCTCTCAAATACCAGAAATAAAAGTTATAGACTTTCTTACAGGGCTTTTTAAAATGTTTAATCTAGTAGCTTTTACAAACGATGCTGGGGTTATAGTAGTAAAGACTTTAGATAGCTTTTATACTGGTGGGGTAAATTATGATATTAGTAATTTTATAGATATTAATAGCAGCGAGGTAAACGTTGCATTACCATACAAAGAAATAGTTTTTGGATATAAAGATACAAACACCTTTTTAGCTGAGGTACATAACCAGCTATTCAATTACGAATGGTCTAAGTTAGATTACAATAATAATGAAAATTTAGATGGGGGTATTTATAAAGTAGAGCTACCCTTTGCTCATTTTAAATTTGAAAGACTATTAGATTTAAATGATTCTTCTACAACAGGGGTACAATGGGGTTACAGTGTAGACGACAATCAAGAGCCTTATATTGGAGCACCTTTTTTATTCTATCCTATTTTACAAACTAGTGCTACTCAAATCTCATTTAGAGACAGTACGACTAATCATTCAGCAATCACATCTTATGTAGTGCCTAGTAATTCTTTGTATTTAGACTCTACAACTGGCAAAGATAACATAAACTTTAAAAATGAGAATAATGAGTATGAAGGTGGGGAATTGTTTACAGATACTTTATTTGAAAAATACTACTCAAACTATATAGGGAATATATTTAATAACAAAAACAGATTAACTAAGGTTACTGCTTATTTGCCTTTAAAAATATTATTAAACTTTACTCTTGCAGATAGATTTGATATTAACGGACAGAGGTATAAAATAAACTCAATAAAGACTAACCTAAAAACTGGTAAATCAGACATAGAACTATTAAACGAATTATGATAAAACTAATACTAGAGGGTTTAAAATACGCTAACGGAGAGACTGAGTATATAAGAATAGCACAAGGTAAACACAAACTACCTACAACTTTAAAAGAGGGTTACAAAGCATTAAAACAAGAAATAAAATGGCAATAGAGAAAACAATAAATATCGATGTAAATTCTAAGAAGGCTACTAAAGGAATAAAAGACTTAGAAAAAAGTATTGATGGAGTAAATAAGGAGGTTAAAGAAACAAGTAAATCAACTCAAGCAATGAGTGGAACGCTTGATAAGGCTACAGGTGGAGCTGTTTCGAAGTTTACAGCTTTCAAAGGTGCTATTGGTAGTGTTACAACTGGGTTTAAGTCTTTAAGAGTTGCTATTATAGCTACTGGGATTGGTGCTTTATTAATAGCGGTTACTGCTTTAGGTCAAGCATTTACTAGAAGTGAAGAAGGACAAAATAAATTCGCTAAAATACTTGGGGTTATTGGTAGTGTTACTGGAAATCTTTTAGACTTACTAGCAGATTTAGGGGAAAACATTATAAGTGTATTTGAAAACCCTAAACAAGCTATAACAGATTTTGCTAATTTAATCAAAGACAATATAGTTACTAGGTTTGAAGGGCTTTTAAATTTAATACCAAACTTAGGGAAAGCAGTTGAGCAACTATTTAAAGGTAATTTTAAAGAAGCTGGAAAGATTGCTGCCGATAGTGTAGGTAAAGTTGTTTTAGGGGTTGACAGCGTTACGGATAGCGTTAATAGTGCAGTTGAAGCGGTTAAGGATTTTGGTAAAGAGATAGCATCGGATGCAGCAGCAGCGGCGAAAATAGCAGACCAAAGAGCAGCAGCAGAAAAAGCAGCTAGAAATTTAATAGTAGAAAGAGCACAAGCTGAGCAAGACATAGCAAGGCTTAGGGAGAAGGCAGTACAAAAGGATAAATTTTCGGCTGAAGAAAGAATAAAATTCTTAGAAGAAGCAGGTAAAATTAGTGAAGACTTAGCAGAGAAAGCAACTAAAGTAGCGAAATTAAGGCTAGAGGCAAAGCTTACAGAAAATGCTTTAACTAAAAGCAACAAAGATGACCTTAATGAAGCGGCACAATTAGAGGCTAGTGTTATACAATTAGAGACGCAAAGGTTAAACCTACAAAAGAGATTAAGCACTGAATTACTAACTGCCAGAAATGAAGAAGCTGCAGCTCAAAAGGCTATTGTAGCAGAAGAAACTAAAAGAAATGAAGAAGCTGGAGTTAAAGAAACTAAACGTTTAGAAGATATACAAAAAATACAAGACGATTTTAAAGCAAAACAAAAAGACAAAGAAGCAGAAACACAGCTAGAAAAAATAAACCTAGAAGAAGAAAGAAAGATAGCTGAACTTGATAGGTTAAACGCTACAAATATCCAAAAACAAGAGGTAATAGATTATTATGCAAACTTAAGGTTAGAAAACGAAGACGCAATATCAAAGGCATCTGTTGATATAACTAAAAAAGAAAATGCTGCTAAACAAACAGCACTTAATGCTTATGCTGGTGCATTAAGTGCTATCTCTGGAGTTTTAGGTCAAGAAACTCAAGCAGGTAAAGGAATCGCTATAGCTTCGTCTTTAGTTAATACTTACGCGTCTATTGCAGGTCAGTTAAGGGCTTTCTCTGGTGTTCCAGTTCCTGGTTATGCTATAGCTCAAGCTATTGCTACCGGGGTTGTAGGTTTTGCAAATGTTAAAAAGATAGCAAGTGTTAAAATACCAAACAGTAAAGGTGGTGGTGGTGGTGCTACAGGAAGTCCCCCAAGTGGTGGAGCTGCATCTTCAATACCTCCAGCTTTTAACGTTGTAGGCTCAAGCGATTCAAACCAATTAGCTGATGCAATCGGCGGACAGTCTCAACAGCCAGTACAAGCTTTCGTTGTGGCTAATGATGTAACAACAGCACAAAGCCTACAAAACAATATTGTTGAAGGTGCTACAATAGGATAAAATACAAAATAAATTAAAAACATTTATATAATAATATGCGGATAGTAGAACTAATTTTAGACGAAGACCAAGAAATAGGAATCGAAGCTATTAGCGTAGTAGAAAACCCTGCTATTGAAGAAGACTTTATAGCTCTTAAATCTCAAGAGTTTAAACTTGCAGAAGTAGACAAAGAACGTAGAATCCTTATGGGTGCTTTATTAATACCCAACAAGCCTATTTACAGACGTAACGGAGAAGACGAGTATTATATATATTTCTCAAAAGATACTGTCTTAAAAGCGTCTCAAATGTACTTAACACAAGGGAAGCAAAACAATTCTACTTTAGAACACCAATATGCAATTGAAGGATTAAGCTTAGTTGAGTCTTGGTTAGTAGAAGATAAGGTACACGACAAGAGCGTTAAGTACGGAATGGATTTACCTTTAGGTACTTGGGTCGGTTCTGTAAAAGTAAACAATGAAAAAATCTGGAATGAGTTTGTAAAGACTGGTAAAGTAAAAGGTTTTAGTATTGAAGGGTATTTTGCCGATAAGATGGAAAGACCTAAGGAAGAGATTAAAGACGAACTTGCTAAGATAGAAGAAGCGGAAGCAGATTATTTATTAAGCCAAGTAACAGCTATCATTAAAAACGATAAGCGAGTAAAAGGTGGTAAAAAAACAGTTTTAGAAAGCTATTCAGATTATCCTAGTGGTGTTAAGAATAACGCTAAAAGAGGTTTAGAGCTTAATGAGAAAGTAGGCAATAAATGTGCTACTCAAGTAGGAAAGATAAGAGCCCAGCAATTAGCACAAGGAAAACCAATAAGCAAAGAAACTATAAAAAGAATGTTTAGCTATTTGTCAAGAGCTGAAGAGTATTATGACGAAGGAGATTCTAAGGCTTGTGGTACTATCTCTTATTTGCTATGGGGTGGTAAAGCTGGTTTAAGATGGGCAGGTAGTAAGCTAAAAGAGTTGGAAAACTTAAGCCTTGCTTCTATGACAGTAAACGAAGATTTTGCTATTATAGATGATAGACTTGCATACTCAACAGAACAAAAAGCTAAAGAAATGTCTAACGATTTAGGTTGTGAGGGAATACATACACACGATTACGAGGGAAAGACGTGGTTTATGCCTTGTGAACAGCATAGCGTAGAGATGTACGACAAGTGCCCAAAGGGTTACAAGAAAAAAGATGGTAAATGTATCAAAAACCAATAAATGACTAAAGACAAATCTAAAGAATTTATAACACCAAGTAAGACAAGCCCTAAAGGCAGTAGAAGAGGTGGTTGTTTATGTAAAGACAATACATACAAAACTAAGTGCTGTGATGGTAGCTTAAGGGCTCAAGGGATTGGTAATACTTGAAAATGCAAAATAAATTAAACTAAATTATATATAAGTATGAAGTCAAACAATGTGATTGAAAAAATCAAAGATGTTTTAAACCTTAACGAAGAGGTTAAGTTAGAACAACAAGCTTTAGAAAATGGTACTGTATTAGAAGCAGATTCATTTGAAGCAGATAGCGAAGTATTTATCGTTACTGAAGACGAGCGTGTAGCTGTACCTGTTGGAGAGTATCAACTCGAAGACGGACGTATCTTAGTAGTAGCTGAAGAGGGGATTATCTCTGAGGTTAAAGAAGCTGGAGAAGAAGAAGTAGAAGAAGTAGAAGCTGAAGAAGAAGAGAAAGAAGAAATGGCTTATGCAACTAAAGAAGAACTTGCTGAGGTTAAAGAAATGATTGAAGAAATCAAAGCAATGTTAGAGCCTAAAGAAGACTTAAGCTCTGAAGATTTAGGAAACCTTATTACAGAAGAACTTTCTAAGCACGAACTAAGCGAAGTACCACAAGAGGTACAAGAAGAATTAAACGAACCAGCAGCTGACCCTATTATGGCTAACCCAGAAGCTGATTCAACAAACAAACCAAGTTTTAAGTTTGCACAAAACCGCAAGCCTTCAACTTTTGATAGAGTATTAAATAAAATAATTAACAACTAAAATTAAATTAAATGGCTAATCCAACGATTACAAACTCCTCATATGCTGGGGAATTCGCAGGGAAGTACTTAGGTGCTGCTCTATTATCTGCTTCAACTTTAGACGCTGGAGCAATTACAATACTGCCTAACATCAAGTACAAGGCAGCTATGAAAGTAGGAACTTTCTCAAACTTAGTACGTTCTGCAGATTGTGACTTTGATTCTACAACTTCTGGACTTACTTTAACAGAGAAAGTATTAACCCCTTCTGAATTACAAGTAAATTTGCAAATTTGTCGCAAGGAGCTACATTCGGATTGGGAAGCAGCTCAAATGGGCTTTAGTGCTTTTGACGAATTACCTCCTTTATTTTCTGACTATGTTATTTCAAGAGTAGCTGCTGAGGTTGCTAACGCTACTGAAACTTCTATCTGGAGCGGTGCTGCTGGAGAAGGTTCTTTTGATGGATTCTTACAAGTAGCTTTAGCTGATAATGATGTACACGATATTACTGCCGAAGCTATTACGTCTGCGAATGTTATTGCTCAAATGGGTGCTGTCGTAGATAGTGCAGTTGCTAACGCACCAGCTATTTTAGGTAAAGAAGATTTAACACTTTATGTATCTACAAATGTAGCACAGGCTTATATTCGAAGTCTCGGAGGTTTCACTGCTACTATTGGCGGTGCTGGTACTGACAACAAAGGGACACAATGGTACAACGGTGGTGCTTTATCTTTTGAAGGTATTAACATCTTTGTGGCAAAAGGATTCGGAAGCAACAAAATGCTTTTAACTCCTAAGTCTAACTTATTCTTCGGAACTGGTCTATTAGACGACAGAAACGAAGTAAGAGTGATTGATATGGCTGACACTGATGGTTCACAAAATGTACGCGTCGTTATGCGTTACACCGCTGGAGTCCAGATAGGAATTGGCTCGGATATCGTGCTGTATAGCTAAAACGCTGATAATCAGTAAGTTAACTAATTAACTAATATAAAGAGGGTAGGCAAAAACTGCTTACCCTTTTTTATTTAAAATCAAAAAAATATGGCTTGTTTAATAACAAAAGGTAGAGGGGTAGGATGTAAAACCGCCTTTGCTGGAATTAAAAATATTTACATTATTGATTATAGTACTGTGGTTGCTACTTTACCAAACTCTTCAGGGACTGTAACATTACCAACAGACGATACTGCTGAGTTCTTCAAGTTTGAAGTAAAAGGAGGTCAAACATCACTTGAGACAAGTGTGACATCGAGCAGAGAAAACGGGACGACATTTTACGAAAGTACTTTAAATATTACTTTTCAAGTGTTAGACGTAGCAACTCAAGAAGAAATTAAACTTCTAAATAGAGGACGTGCTCAGTATGTAGTAGAGCTTTATCCAAACGGTGCAGGGGTTACTAAGTATTTACTTGTAGGTAAAGACAACGGAGCTGAAATCACTGGAGGTACTATCGTTTCTGGTGCTGCTGCTGGAGATTTGCAAGGATTTACACTAACAGCGGTTGCAACTGAGGTTAATCCTCCGTTCTTCTGTACTGTTCCAGATATTGACTCTGCTACTTCAATAGTACCAGCTTAGTATTTTATTAATATTTAAAATTAGCCTTCCCTTTTGGGTGGGCTTTTTTTTTATACAAAATAATTTAGTTTTGTTTATATATTAGTATGAAGTTAATAGCAACAAACGGAGATAAAACTTTTAAGGTAATACCTAGACAGTTTATTAATGGAGCGATTACTGTAACGCTTACAAGTGAAAGCACTGGAACGGTTATAACTAAAACTCCTACAGCCTCAACAGACGTTAATTATATGTCTTTTACTGTGGCGTTTGGCACTTTAACTGAAGCAGACTTTTACACGCTTGAAATTAAAAACGGAACTGTTATAATATACAAGGATAGAGTATTTTGTACAGACCAAACAGTAAACCAAGTAAATAACGATTACTATTCTGTAAACGATGGAGTTTATAATACAGAAGATAGTTTTGATAACGATTATATTATTTTATGAATGATTTACGAATAGTTAACTTAAGTAGTTACACAAGCCCAGAGATTGTAGAGAAGTCTAACAAGCAGTGGGTAGCTTATGGTAGTGATAATAATTTCTTTGGACATCTAATCTCTAATTATGAGAATAGCCCAACCAATAACGCTATTATAAACGCTATTAGCCAACAAATATACGGACTTGGCTTAGATGCTTCAGATTCAAGTAGAAGACCAGAGCAGTACGCTAAAATGATTACAATGTTTCACAAGGACTGTGTGCAAAAGCTATGTTTTGATTTAAAGCTAATGGGTCAGTGTGCTATGCAGGTCATTTACTCTAAGGATAGAAAGACCATTGCTAAAGTAGCTCATATTCCTGTAGAAAACCTAAGAGCTGAGAAGTGTAATGAAAAAGGAGAAATAGAAGGCTATTTTTACTCAGATGACTGGTCTAATGTAAAACCAAGAACGGAATTAAAGAGAATCCCTGCTTTTGGAAGTAGTAAAGAAAACATAGAGATTATATATGTAAAACCTTACAGAGCTGGGTATAAGTATTACTCAAGCCCAGACTATACGGGATGTTTACAGTGGTGTGAGATAGAATCAGAGGTGTCGAACTTTCACTTAAACAACGTACAAGGTAGTTTTAGTCCTAACACACTTATCCAATTTAACAACGGAACACCAAACGCAGAAGAAAGACAAAACTTAGAAAACAGAATAGCTCAGAAATTCACAGGCACTGGAGGTAATAAGTTTATACTTGCTTTTAACGATAACCAAGACGCAGCTGCTACTGTTGAAACTTTACCTATCAGTGATGCTCACAATACTTATGAGTACGTATCAAGTCAAGCTACAGAGAAAATAATGGTAGGTCATAGGGTGGTATCTCCAATGCTTTACGGAATTAAGGACAGTACAGGGTTAGGAAACAACGCAGACGAGCTTAAAACAGCCTCTATATTAATGCAGAACTTAGTTATAGCACCATTTCAGCACCTTTTAATTGATGCTTTTGATTCTATTTTAGCTTATAATCAAATAAGCCTAAAGTTATACTTTAAAACTCTACAGCCTTTACAGTTTATAGACCTTGAAAACGTAGAAGACGAAGAAACAAAAGAAGAAGAAACAGGGGTTAAGCTGTCAAAAGAGCTACCAGACGAAATAGGTACAGCTATTGCTGACGCTTTAATAGACTTAGGACAAGACGAATCAGAGCTTTTAAGCGACTTTGAGGTAATAGATGAGCGAGAAGTAGACTATGACGAAGAAAACGGCTTAGATGAGGTTATAACAGACCTTAACAAACCTAAAGAAAAAAGCACACTAGCTAAAGTTTGGGAATTTGTTAGTACAGGAAGTGCTAAACCATACAGAGAAAGTGAGCAGGACGGTACAAGTAAGCAAACAAAAGAAGAGGGTAAAGAATTTTTAGTAAGATATAAGTACAGCCCAGAAAGAACTAAATCTACTTCAAGACAGTTTTGCTCTAAAATGGTAAGTGCTAAAAAGGTTTATAGAAAAGAGGATATTGAAGCAATGGAACAGAAAGCGGTAAACGCTGGGTTTGGTAAAGGTGGCTCTGATACTTATTCTATATGGCTTTACAAAGGTGGTGCTAGATGCTCTCACAAGTGGTTTAGAAAGACTTACGTTCGTAAAGAAGGTAGTAAGGGCTTAGGGGATGCAATAACAACTACACAAGCAAGGTCAAGGGGTTTTAAGCCAGAAGCAAACGCTCAAAAAGTACCTGTAGCACCTAAGGATATGAAGTATAAAGGTTATACTGCTGAATATTGGAACAAAATAGGATTTAAGAATTAATATGGCAACAGCATTATTTATAAACAGAACGGACTTAGTTAAAAACTCTATAATTGATGGCAATGTAGACACAGACAAGTTTATACAATTTATTAAGGTAGCCCAGCAGATAGACATACAAAACCTTTTAGGAACGGAGCTATATAAAAAAATCGGTGCAGATATAACGTCTGAAGCTGGTGGTGGTGCTGGTTTAACTGGTAATTATTTAACACTAGTTACAGAATTTATTCAGCCAACATTAATATGGTTCGCTCAAATGAATTACATTCCTTTTGCAGCTTATCAAATTAAAAACGGTGGTGTATTTAAACATAGTAGTGAAACAGCACAAAACGTAGACAAAAACGAAGTAGATTATTTAGTAAGTAAAGCGAGAGAATACGCTAATTACTACTCTACAAGAATGGTAGACTATTTATCTTTTAATGATAATCTATTCCCAGAGTATAATCAAAACAGTAACGAAGATATTAGCCCAGATACAGACACAACTTTTAACGGATGGGTTTTATGAAGTATAAGGTAAAAGAGACTAACCTTACTAAGCTTAAAAAGTATATAGACGAGTCTTTAAAAGAAGAGATAAAGCAAAAACCTAAAAAGAATGAGTAACCCAATACTAGCATTAATACCAAGTGGATATAAAGGTCAGACAACAACTCTTCCTACTGCTCCAAAGGTTTTCTCTGTTTTACCTAGTGATGGTAGTGGGGACTTTGATTTTGATAGAGCTAACGGACTTGCGACTAGAATAAATAAAGACGGACTAATAGAAGAGGTGGCAGATGACACTCCAAGACTTGACTACACAAATAGCACTTGTCCAAGTTTACTTTTAGAAAGCGAGTCAACTAATTTACAGTTTTATAGTCAAGAGTTTCAACAGCAAGAGTATGACGCTGTAGGTGTTACAGTAACAGCAAATGGCACAACATCTCCTAGTGGAGAAGTAAATGCAGACAAAATATCCAGAACGACCACAGGGGCTAATTATATAAGAAGTATTTTAAGCAAGGCAGCAGTAGCTTTAGAATATACAAGTTCTATTTTTGTTAAGCAAGGCGAAGGCGATTATTTCGCTTTTAGAGCACAAGGTAATTATGCAGATAGAATAGACGTAACTTTTCAATTTTCTACTAAGTCAATCGTTTCAACAAACGAAGCAGGAGCTGCAATATTAAGAGGCACTAGCGTAAAGGAGTTAGCTAATGGTTGGTTCAGAATATCGTTTTCTTATTTGTCAGACACAGCAACTACACTTCAAAACTTTTTTGCTGCTAGAAGTACAAGTGCAAACGTAGATAGTAATGACCCAAGCACTACGGCTTTTATTTACCTTTGGGGTGCTATGAGAGAGCAAAGTACGACTTTAAGCAGTTATATACCAACTTTAAGAGATGAGAGCCAGACAAGGTTTAAAGATATTTGTAAAGAGGGTGGGGATTCTACTTTATTTGACATTACAGAGGGCAGTTTTTTTATAGACGTATTACCGTATAATAGTGGGTTAGTTTCTACAATTAGCCTAAGTAATAACTCGACATCACAAAGAATTTTAATACAATTTCAAAGCAACGGGACGCAAGTTAGATTGTTTTCTAGTGGTAGTGTGAGCAATTATCAAACAATTACATTTAATCAAAGAAATAAAATACTAGTTACTTTCAAACTTAACGAGTATAAATTTTATATAAACGGAGCTTTAGTAAGCACAGATACAAGTGCAACTGTACCAACTAGTTTAGATAGGTTAAATTTTTCTAATAGCACAGCAAACAGCGACTTTTTTCAAGGTGAGGTAAACGACACAAGAGTTTACGATACAGTATTAACACAAGCAGAAGCAATAAAACTAACAACATAATGGCAAATGAAATGTATGGCAGCTCGTGGTGGGGCATAGGAGTTATAACAAACACAATAAACTGGGGAGAGGTTTACTATCCTTATGCTTTAATTAGTGAATTACATAGGCGTGCTTCTTATTACGAGAATTTTGAAGGCACAGATGAAATATTAACCGATTTAGAAAACTGTTTATAATGAGTTTATTAAGAAAAGCGAGTATCGTAACGACACCGACATCTTACGAAAATGGGAAAATATTAAGCGTTAAACCTTCAGTAGTTTTAGGGCAAGAGCTTGTGACTAATGGCGATTTTGCAACGGATAGTGATTGGGGGAAAGGAACTGGATGGAGTATTGGAAATAATAAAGCGACTAAGGTAGCTGGCTCTGCAGGTGGTATAGAACAACCTAACATATTTGCAAACGGTAAAAAATACAAACTAAATTTTACTGTAAGCGATTATGCAGGCGGTGGAGTAATTGCATACATAGGTCAAGGAAGTCAACTTCTTGTGATTGTACAATCAAGCGGAGACAAAGAAGTTATTTTTACAAGCACTACTAATTCAAATAAACTACTGCTTAATGGTAATTCTAATTTCAACGGCTCTGTATCAAACGTTTCAGTAAAAGAAGCAATAGACGCTGATTTCGATTTCACTAGAAATTCTAGTGCCACAAGAGTAAACTCACAAGGTTTAATTGAGGATATTACAAGTAACCTACCTAGAATAGATTATACTGGTGGCGAAGGACACTGGTTATTTGAGCCGCAGTCAACTCAAACAGCTACTTATTCAAATGATTTTACGCAAGGAGACATATTTGTAGCAAGTTCAGACCCTATAACAAATGATATTGTTTTAACATCTCAACAAACTACATCACCAGACGGTACAAATAACGCTTGGAAATTGGTAGATAATAACGATGGTTTAACAGGTCAGACACGTTTAAGCTATTTTGCTACAAACTTAATAACCAACAACTATAACACAATTTCATATTTTGTAAAAAAACAAGGTTTTAATAATTTTGTTTATATAGCTACTGCTGGATTTGACACAGGTGCTAATGGTAATACTTGGTTTAATATACAAAACGGAACTTTAGGAAACGTATCAGCAAACCACACCGCAAACATTGAAAATTACGGTAATGGTTGGTATAGAATATCTATAACTATGCGAGCAACAACTGATGTTGTTGGGTCTTTTTCTTTAATATTAGCTAATTCAAACGGGTCTGGAGTCATTTTAAGAGACGGAACTAACGGAGTTTATCTATTTGGAGTACAAGCTGAGTCAGATGCAAGCCGTCAGTTTATGACTTCATACATTCCAACAAACGGAAGCGGAGTTACACGTTTAGCCGATGCAGCATCTGGAGCTGGTAGCTCAGATTTAATAAACTCAACAGAGGGTGTGCTATATGCAGAGATAAGCGCTTTGAGTGATGCTGGTTCAAATAGAATTATCTCTTTATCCGATGGCAATTCATTAAACAATAGCATTAGGTTATATTATTATACATTATCAAGTTATGTGTTTTTTCAAAGATATGTTAATGGTGTTAGAACAACAAATATATCCACTACATCTATTGTAAAAACAAACTTTAATAAAATTGCAATAAGGTATAACTCAACAGAGATTAATGTGTTTTTAAATGGTGTAAATATTTTAAATAATGCAGATGTAAATGTATTTGCACCTAATACTTTAAATTCTTTAGATTTTAATCAAAGTAGTACTACATATCCCTTCTTTGGTAAAACTAAATGCGTAGCAGTTTTTAAAGAAGCTCTTACAGATGCGGAGCTAACTTGTTTAACAACAATATAAAATAAATAAAAATGTATATATCAAAATACGAGTTCAAAAACGAAAAAACAGCTTTAAGCAAGATTAAATCACTTGGCGTAGCAAAAGACGAAGACGGAAACGAATATCCAACGCACAACCATAGTATCGTTAAACTCGGTAATATTGTCTTAGAGCGTGGAGAATACGACAACGAAGGCAATGAAACTAAAGCACCAGTATTAAGCAGTAAATACCACTTAGACGTTGCTTGGCAATTAGAGGACACTTATAGCGAAGATGGCGAACTAATCAAAGCAGACCACCCATACGGTTGGAAGTCGGCTAATGTAGACCTAGATAGTAACGGAGTACACTCTTTTTATGGAGTTGACTATTTAACTCATAAATTCTAATGTCAATTGAAGATTTGAAACTAGGAACATTTAATGCCATATCATTTATGGTAAGCTTTACGCACGTAGAAAACAGTTTAAAGGTTATACTTTTATTAGCTTCTATTGTTTACACAGTACAAAAGATTTATAGTACACATAAAAAGAATGACAAAGAATTTTAGTATAGGAGAGTTTGAGTGTAAATGTGGTTGTATAATGCCAGACGAGGTTTTGTATAATGTGGTTAAACTTGTAAACCAATTACAGACCATTAGAGACGTTATTAAGACACCTATACAGATTAATAGTGCATATAGGTGTAAAAAACACAATAAAGCCATAGGTGGCTCTGTAAGCTCTCAGCATATACTAGGTAAAGCTGCTGATATTGTTGTTAGAAGTTATGACCCATCTTTAGAGATATACCCTTTAATTGAAGAACTAATAAACGAAGGTCAAATACTACAAGGAGGCTTAGGGGACTATTCTACTTTTACTCATTATGATATTAGAAAAACTAAAGCACGCTGGTAATGAAAAAGATACTTGACTTTTTAGGTGGTAATGTAATTAAAGAAATTGGTGGTATAATAGACAACTTATTTACTACTGACGAAGAACGCTTAGAAGCTAAAAACAAAATCTTTAAAGTAATACAAGAGAAAGAGCTTGAGCTTCAGAAAATGCAAACAGATATAATTATAGCAGAGGCTAAGGGAAACTGGCTACAAAGAAGCTGGAGACCTATTCTTATGTTAGCTTTTGGGTTTATAGTTATTTATGTAAAGTTCTTAGCTCCATTGTTTGGATTTACTATTCCACCATTAGAAAATGAGTTTTGGAATTTACTACAGCTAGGTATAGGGGGTTACGTTGTAGGGCGTTCTGCTGAGAAGATAGCCAAAAGCGTTACAATTAATAAAAACTAACTTTTTTCTTTTTAATTCCAAAAAAAAGATATAACTTTGAATTTTTTGTTAAGCTAATTACTTGGCTAAACGTTTTTGTTGCCCTTAAAGGCATAAAAAAACAAGTATCTAAATAAATAGATAAATATAAATCTAAACAAATAGATAAGATATCTGAGGACTATTCAAAATGGCTAAGAAGAAAACATTAAAATATTGGAAGACTAAAATAGATAAAGTATTCCACGAATATATAAGACGTAGAGACGCAGATAACAATACAGGTTACTGTAATTGTATAAGCTGTAACAAGCCAATACACTACACAGAAAGCGACGCAGGACACTTTATATCAAGAGGTAAATTATCTACTCGCTATGACGATAGAAACGTTTATAGCCAGTGCCGAAAGTGTAATAGGTTTGAATATGGTAGGCAGTATGAGTATTCTTTAGCTTTAGGAGACCAGCTTTCTGAGGAACTACTTATTAAGTCAAGAGAAATATATAAGCTTTCAGATGATGAGTGGTTAGAAGTATTTCAAAACTATGACACTAAATTAAAAGAATTAAAAAGCCAACAAAACTTTTAAGTGTTAATAACTATTAAGACTATATAGTTCTATTTATTAGTATAAGACTTATATTTGAGTAAATAGATTTTTTGTTTTTGTTTTCAATTTGTTTTAAAAAGACCTTTCATTTATGGAGGGTTTTTTTTTGTTTAACAGATAAGAATAAAAATATTTTAAAAAAAGTTTGTTTATAATTTGTTTATAACAATTATTTAGTTGTATATTTGTATCAAACAAACAAAACAATGAAAAACTTAAAGGAATTAACCGACACACAATTAGATAGAAAATTAAATAAAGCCTATAACTCAAGCAGTTATGAGTTGGTAAATTTAATTGAAGATGAGCAAAGACTAAGGTACTTAAATTGGGAAAAACAGATGACTTTTAAAACACTAGAGCCAAAGTCAGCTGCATCAATTAACTTAGCTAAATACGAAGTCAATTCAATATTGAAATTAAGAAGTGAACTACCTAAGGGAAACACTAAGGATAAATTAACTTATTTAATGGATAATTATTACAGTATGGGTGCTAATGAATACGCAGCTGTTTTAAATATGAATAATAAATATATACAAAAGTTATTCCACAAATTATACAACGCTAAAAATAATTAAAACTAAATAAAAATAACGGGGGTTTAAAAACCTCCAATCAAAACAAAACTAAATGAATTTATTTGAAAGATTAAAAGACAACTACAAAGAAGAATTAACTAAGCGAAATATTGTGTACCCAGCTTTGACTGGTTATATAGTAAACACCTTAGAAGAAAACACACGAGTTAGAAATTTATTGTATGGAGATGTATTAGACCTACTACAATTACTTAAAACGAATTGTAGCCCTTACGAACTATTTAACGAGATATAATATGACATACTCAGAAGACGTAAACAGAGCAGCCTCAACAGATACAATAGACTTTTTAAATGCTAGAATTAAAGCATTAGAAAAAAGAGTAGAATTTTTAGAAGCACAAAACGAAATTAATAACTAAAACAAAAAACAATGAACAAAGACAAGCTATTAGAAATGTATAATACTTACGAACTAAGTAAAGAAGATTTCTTTAAACACCAACACTACACGATTATTACACGTCAAGGAATAGACAAAATCCAAGCTAAGGCAAAGATTCAAATTAATTACGAGGTAATAAGATGCGAACCAAACTATGCAGTATTTAAAGCTATTGCAAGTAAAGGAGCTGCAAACATAGAAACGTTTGGGAGTGCCTTAAAAGGAGATACTTACAAAGACTCAACTACTAACTCATTTTATATAGCTGAGATGGCTGAGAAGCGAGCTATGAGTAGAGCAGTTTTAAAGCTTACAGGTTTTTACGAGCTTGGGGTATTTGCAGAAGACGAAAGCGAAAGTTTTAAAAGAAAGTAATAATAACAATTAATAACAATTAAAAACAAGTAAATTATGGGTGCAATTATTAATTTTTCAATTAGAGTAGACAAGCTACCAAAACAGAATTTTGTAGCAGGAAAAGACGGAGCAGTTTTTTGCAATTTAACAATGTCAGTAGATGACAAAACACGATTTGGTAATAATGTAGGCGTATATGTTAGCCAAACACAAGAAGAACGCGAAGCTAAGAAAAAAAGAACTTATGTATCAAACGGTAAAGTTGTTTGGACTGATAATAAAATAGTTCTAGCCGAGAAAGAAGAACAAGCTGAAGCTGTTACGCAAGAAGCTGAGGTAAGCGATTTACCTTTCTAAATTAAAGGGGTCTTAATTGACCCTTTTTTATTACCTTTAAAACAAAAACAAAAACAAAGCAATGTCAAAAGAAAAATTATGTAAAAAATGTAAAGCAAAATGCTATGGTGTTTTATGTGTAAATTGCAGAAACAAAAAAACATTAAAGTCATATCATATTCTTATGAAAAAAATAAACAAATGACAGAAGACAAAACAACAGAAAATATGTTAATGGAACTCATAGCAGAAGAGTGTACTATTGACACTTCTGAAATTATGGATTACCCACCGACAGCTTTAAGCTTAGGAGAAAGCACGATACAGTCTAAAGGAGGAGAGATTAAGTTTCCTATACCTATTGGAACGTATGGCAATTTTTCTTTTATACAAGCTCCACCTAAAAGCAAGAAGACTTTTTTTGTAAGTCTATTAGCTTCGGTTTATTTAAGTGGTGGTAATAACTTTGGTGGCAGGATAAAAGGACACAGAGATGGTAGGTGTTTAATGCATTTTGATACAGAGCAAGGACACTGGCACGCTCAGAGAGTGTTTAAGAGAGTGCAGGATATGAGCATTACAAAAGATGTAGGGTGTTATAAAACATTTGCTTTAAGGACTGTAGGATATAAAGAAAGATTACAATTTATAGAGTACTGTTTAGAACAAAACAAAGGTAAGAATGGTTTAGTAGTTATAGATGGCGTAGCAGACCTTGTAAGCGATGTAAATAACTTAGAAGAAAGTAACCTATGCGTTCAAAAGATAATGCAATTAAGTGCTAAGTACGATTGCCATATTATTACAGTTATACATAGCAATTTTGGAAGCGACAAGCCTACAGGACACTTAGGCAGCTTCTTAGAAAAAAAGACAGAAACACAAATACAATTAGAATTAAATACAACCAATAAAGAATGGGTTACGGTAAGCTGTAAAAGAAGTAGGGGTTATTCATTTGAAACGTTTAGCTTTAGTATAAATGAGTTCGGATTACCTTTTGTAATTACTGATTATGTTTTTGACCCTTTACAGCATTATGTACCAAGAACTTTAACTAAATCCACATTATGAAAACCCTAGTAGAACTTGCATACGAGAAAAAACAAACCTTTATTAATATAGTTAAAAGTTTTGGTTGCAACTCAAGTTATGCTGAAGACATAGTACAGGAATTATTTATACAAATTCATTTAGACGTAAAAAAAGGTTTAGACCTTTGGTATAATGATGATATAAACACCTACTATTGTTATAAGGTTCTTAGGGGAATTTATTTAAACACTCATAAAAAACAAGCGAGATTTTTAAAAACATATATAGCTGTCTCTTATACACATCTCCGAGCCCACGAGACCG
>OJHA01000031.1_pt1 | contig 23791 bp, 3 predicted proteins | sample 1595071 | NCBI WGS metagenome assembly OJHA01 (sample SAMN05416703, study PRJEB24817) | seawater metagenome | isolation source: Sea water | place: Canada:Atlantic | collected 2013-07
TCTACACCTCTCTATTCGTCGGCAGCGTCAGATGTGTATAAGAGACAGGTATGGTACTGGCCAATTCGTCCGGGAAGGCGTATAAAAGAACGGTTTCGCGTGGTAGTTCCTCTCGCATGGGTGGGAACGGAAGCAGGTGAGACAGCAGTGCTCTCCATACTCGCCGTTGTAGGGAGATGTGCACGGACAGTCGTTGTCGATGCAGCGGGGTGGAGTGCCTGGGGCGTGGGTTGATCTGTTAGTCACTTGCCTCCCACCAGCTGTCGCAGGCCGTGGGTCGATAGCAGGTTGCGAGATCGAGCTAGCGGGCTGCACTCCCCCCAACTTAGACTGGCCCGTCCTCCGGACGGGTACGGTATCGGTGGCAGGGTGAGCGGAGTCGAGCGGAGTGGCGGTGTTCGGTGGGGACGGCGGAGGCGAGGGCGGGAGAGAGGACGGACCGCTGCGGCACGGCCAGCAGACGCTCGAGTCGCCGTAGGCTGGCGGACGTACTGGAGGCGGGAGGAGAGGAGGCGCGACTTGGCAAGCGGAGCTAGCGCGGCCCAGGCGGGTGAACGCTGCTGTGAGTAAGAGTATCCGTTCGGACGGAGTGCAATCGTTCTCATGCGCGGCGTTATACTCCATGGGCAGCCATACTGGAGGGATGCTCAGGCTTGCGCATCCGTGGTCACTGGTGAGCAGCATCGGCGGCATGTCTTGGAGGTGTTCGAAGTGATCGTAGGAAGGCTCGGAGGACACTGACGCAGCAGGGCTGGAATCGGGTGAGCTGGTAGTGAAGTACATGCCACCCGCGTGGTCGTGGGCGGTTTGTGAGTCGGGTCGCGACGCAGAGCCGTGGCGGGGCGGGCGCGGGTTGCCGTTGTCGTCGTAGGGAGAGACCCAGCAGTAGTCCATGATCGGGAGTGAGCGGCCAGGCGTGGCTTGCAGACGGAAATTTATGGCCTCCCCGTTGTAGGTGTCTGGGGGCGCTGGCCCCGCTATGCCGCGGCGCTGAACTAGCTGCGTCAGTCTAGGGCAGACAAACCGGCAGTCATCCCGATCCTGTCGGCCGTCCGCTCGACGGACGAGGCCGTGGGTCCATCGCATCGAGCCTCGGTGGCCCACTCTCTCCTCCTCTTCGTACTTTGCCGCGGCTTTGCGAAGAGCCAGCTGAGGCAAGACGCTTGCTGCTATGGTCTCGGAGGCGTTGAGGGCGTGGCATCCGCCTCCGACCATGCAGTACGTCTTAGGAGAGTGGCAATTGCAGTTCACGCCGTCGATGTAGGATTGCATGGTCTTTTGCGGAGCACGAGTAGAGCGGGAAGGGTCGTGCCGCGCTACGACGCACAACAACGGACGAATGTCGAACGGGGTGCGGGACGAGTTGCGAATGGAGGGGGTGTCGAAGACGCGCTCTCCGAATGTTGAGGGCGGCGGAGTGTCGGAGGTCGGCATGGCTCGAGTCCGACGGGGTGGCTGCTCCAGAATGACAGCCGCCAGCGCTGAAACAGCTTCACGCAGCGCGGCGCGTCGCAGTTCTAGAGTGCGCGAGGTACGGAGGTACTCGCGTACGTGTCGCTGGATGGCGCTAGCGCTAGCGTGCAAACCCTGTAGTGTAGAGTCATTGGTGTAGAAGGGACGGTGTGCGCCATCGCGGTAGCGTGTAGCCCAACGGCCTCCATCGGGCATGTACTCGCCGCAGCTGTACGCTGACTCAAGACAGTGCGGCTCTGCGTCATCACGCTGGCAGTCCGCACTACAGTAGAATTCGTTATTGCAGTTTGAGCACTGCAGGTCTGTAGCCTGGAAGCAGACGCGGCAGTACCCGTAACGTCGCTGCTTGCGGCGGCTCGCCTCCTGCTTTGGTGTGCAACCAAGTAGGCTGCGGAAGAAGGTCTGAATGACCAGAGCGCTCTCGTTGTAGTAGTAGCCTCCCGTAAGCATAAATTCCACTGACCACGGGTTGTCCTGGTGAGGGAGGAGAGGACCAGAAGCGGTCCCCATGCAGTCCAGCGAGGTGGCGAGGGCGATGGCGGTGTTGGCCGGCACGGTCACTTGAAAAAGGTTGTTGTTTGATAGCACCACCTTGACAGCATACTGTGGCTTCGACCAGACGCTTCCCATGACGGCGTGTCGGCGTACCGTGCAGAGCCGCGCGATGACTCGGCGAGCCACCTGGTTGGCGTAGTAGTCGAGTGGATCAAAGACGGTGAACGTAAGACAGCAGTACTGGCCAGGCTCGCGGCCGGGAAACTGCTGACTGTAGAGGGGAGCGTCTTTGTGGACTGGCGCGATGGTGAAGTAGCTAGAGGCGCTGACCTCCGTCGGCAGGGGTAAGGTAATGATCACTGTGCTGAGAGGAGCCATGGTTAGGTCCTCCCTCAGGCGTAGGAGAGCGCTGTCGTGCATGAGCTCTGCAAAGCGTACTTCCGCGCTGGGGCCGAGCGTCAGTGGAGATGGGGTGGTTTCAGCCCTTGAGCAGTCGATGAGGCTCTCTTGCCACAGACGGCCAGCGATTGCCTCGGCTTTAGCCATGTCCTCGCTGAACTCCGAATCGTCGGGGACGATGAAGCCGTCGCATGTGCGGCAGCGGTACGATCTGCGGAATCTGGGTACGGGGCGGGGGAAGGAGGCGGGATCCTCGAGTGGCGTACCCGGAGGGTCACAAACGCGGCAACGGAGCAGGTCGGGCGAAACGTTGACGGCTTGCATGAGCTGAGCAGCTCGGGCGGCGGTGACGGCTCGAGTGCCTCTGAGGTCGACGGCGGGGTCTGGGTTGGAGCATGAGCAGAGCGGCACCGAGGGGGAGGGTTGGTGGGACTCTTCCCAATGCCGGTCATCGCTCCTCAAGCTGTGAAGGGCGATAGCCCGGTGGCGAGCGTCGTTTTGAGACGACTCGAGGTCTGAGAAGTGCCACTCCTGGGCGGGAGCGGAGGCGGCCCGACCGCTCCAGGTGGCGGTGGCGACAGACCAGCTGGGGCTGAAGCTGTAGGCATTACCAACCAGCTGGAGGTGGTCGCACCTGGGGCAGCACGTGAAGAGGCGGGGTGCGTTCTTCAGGGATGCCGAGGAGGGGATCCCGGGTGACCGGACAGGCATCGGAGGGGCGTTCGGGTGCGGAGGGGTCGCCGGGCGAGCGTTACGGGCGTCGAACTCGCGGTAGTCGGGTCGTCTACGGGCTCGGGTGAGGTCGCCCGGGTGGACGGCGAAGAGTCGGTTTAGGCGAAGGTTACGCTGAGCACTCGGGACGACGTCTGACGGAAGCTTGCCTCTGAATGAAAGCTGCGCCTGACGGTTCCGTTGCTGCCTCCACAGCGAGTCGACTAGCATTGGTTCGGCGAGGGTTGTAACCTGGTATACTGCGGGGTGGCCAGTGGCGAACCAGGTGGATGGCCAGTTGCATACGGCGGGGAAGCGCTCGTCCCGGGCTAGGCGGCGCATGTCGGAGCATGCATTGCTGGACCGGCGGACCTTGGGAGGCGTCGGGGCGCCGATAGGCACGTAAGGCGAGGCGGGGCGGCGGTAACGGTCGGGTGGCGGCGCGGGCTGCTGGTTACGCGGGAGCTGGTACGCGTAGTGAGAGTGTAGAGGGGGAGGCGGGGAGGGACGGAGCGACGGCGGCACCGAACCCGCTCCCATGAGCTCCACGCTGGCGGCCGTACGGGGGTCGTCAGGCGTCAGGGGGACGGCAGGTGGCGAGGGAGGCGCTGACGGGGTGCGCCCCGACGACCAATGACCCAGCGCCGCGTTCAGGGCGTGGCTCGCATCCAGGCCGCTGCTGTCGTGGATGGGGCCGCGCAGGAGGACGAGATCGCCGTGGACGCTGTGGCGGTGGGACTCTACGATTCGGCTCATAGCTTCGAGTATCGATCTACCCAGAGCGGCAAGGTGGTCTCGCACCAGGCCCTCGTACCAGAGGTCTCGCGTCGAACCCTCGAGGCGGTGGTTGAGGAACTCGAACGAGAGCGACATGTAGAAGGCGGCTCCGTCGGAGGTCTCCGAGGTGAACTCCAAACTCGAGTAGTCGGAGGACAGGTCGCTCTCGGTTTCGGTGCTGGGAGACAGAGCCGCTGAGCGTTCCACGACGTTTAGAAGGCTGCCCAACAAGGTGCTCAACTGCGGCATGCGCTGATCGAGGCGTCCGTACCAAACTGAGGAGGCAGGCTCCTGCGGGTGCGGGTGGCCTTGATCGTCCGGGATGGCGATGTACATCCGAGCGTCGTACCTCGGGCCAGGATTGCCGCGGTAGAGCATAGCTTCGAGGCGGTGTTGAGGCGGACCGGAGTCTGTAACAGGGAACTCAGCGCTCGGAGATGGGGGCGGAGAAACCATCGTGATCGGCGACGGCACTCGGGTGTCCGGCGAGTCGGGCCGCGGGGCCAGCTGGTGGTGGCTCCAGGCTTCAGGCAGGGTAGGAGCCGCAACCACACCCGCTTGAGTGAGGTTACGGATCCAGGAAGGACAGCTGGGGACGGGGCACCACGGGGTCGGCTCGCGGCGTCCACTGCACGAGCTGAGGTGGCTGCCTCCGGGGCTGCAGGGGCTAGCGGGTAACTCCTCGTCGGTGGTGAGATCGACGCTCAATGAGGGCACCTTGATGGAGGGAGCAGCTATGCACGGTGCAGAGGGTTCCCGTCTGACGGGGAGCGGCTTCCGCAGTGAGGACTTGACGTTGGAGCCGTCGAGTGAAAATGGGGTGACCGTACAGCCGCGGAAGGTGGCCATGGTCATCGGTCGAAGGTTGAGGACGGGAGATCGAGAGGCGCCATGGGACGGCGGCGTGACGGCTTCGGGTCCAGCCGGGGCCGACCCCGGAGGGGAGCCAGGCGGGCTCACAACCGGAGCTCCGATGGGTCGGAAGCTGGGTCCGGCGGCGGTGGAGGCTCGAGTGCGCTTGGTGCCTGTGGGACGGTGCGAGCAGGCTTTGAAGCTGAGATGGATCGACGCACCGCATGCTTCGAGTCCAAGATGCTGAGACTGCATGACGGATAGCAGCGACTGGTTGCATGCTTCGACGTCGTGAGTGTGAATCACCCTGCGATACACCGTCATCGAGTCGACCTCGAGGCCGGTGAGTTTGCGGGCAAACTGAGCGATGAGGGCCATTGTGGCGGTCGAGTAGACGACGTCGAGGGAGTAGACCGTGGTGGATCGCGAGTGGGAGGCCAGGTCGGGAGAGATCAGTTGGACCTCCTGGGGAGCACCGTGGGGCCCAGGCTCGCCGTCGCCCATCATAAGGAGGGACGGGTCGGTCCAGTGGTCGCGCGCGTGCATTTCCTCGCAGCTTCCCGACCAACCAGGGTCGGTGTCGGGGCTGTGCAGCAGCAGGGCCTCGAGGCTGGTGGGGCTGAACGAGACGGGTAGGCTCGACCCCGGCATGGGGCCGTACTCGCGGTTGAGCGTGACGCAATACTGGAAGGTCTTGGCGGTCAGCGCGTCGAGTCCTTTGCGAGGGTCGGAGGGAGAGACGGACGGCCCTGCGCGCTCCCAGGCGGTGGTGCGGCGACGGAATCCCAAGGTCGGAGGGTCCACCGTCGGGAAGGAGACGCCTTCCAGCGGAGGGTAGAACGCGTCCGCGGTAGAGCTCAGGCAGTACGGCTTGCACTGGGCTAAGGACTCGTATAGGGCGACCTCGGGAGCGTTGGCTCCGGCTCCGGAGGCCGCGAAAACGTAAGAGATGCGGTCAAAGCCAGGGAACTCCTGGCCTTGGTGAAGGTAGTAGTCGTAGGGGACCAGCTCCATGGCAGCTATGCGGCGCACGTCGAGGTAGGAGGGACGAACCCTCTGTGCTGCCACGGCGGCGCTCGCGGCGCGGTAGACGTCGCTGAGACGCTGGAGCAACTGGCGAGCGTGGTCGGTGTCGTCTGAGTTGTCGGCGATGAGAGCGGCGAACCCATCGAAGACGGCTTTGACGATGAGGGGCTGCGACCAGACGTCTGGACCATCCGAGTAGAGGCGAGGGCTGCGGCGGTTGGCGACGCCAGCCTCGTTGGCCGCCAGCTCTGCCTGGAGGGCTTTGTTGGCCAAGTAGATGAGGGGGGTGCCACCAGGAGGGTCCTGTAGTTCGCCTGGGGCTCCCTGGACGGTAGCTGGGTACCAGGCTAGGCGGAGGTCGCCGTTCATCTCGAAGTGACGCCATATGAGGTTGCGGAAGAATCGCATGCCTTCCCGCCCGTATCCTCCCTGAAGACCGTGCGGAGGATCGTCGGGGCTGCTGACGAAGGTGATCACGCGGCTGTTGGGTGCGGCGACCTGACGGTCCTCAAGAGCCGTGGCGTAGAAGGGGTAGGTGATGATGTAGTGGCCATCGGACCCGTGCGGAGCCGAGAGGGCGCTGAGGTCGTCACGCACGAGGTGAGGCACGCGGCCATCGAAGCTAGCGTCTTTGAACCAAGCGCAATCGTGCGGGGCGATCTGTTGAGCAGCGAGGAGGGACAGGTCGAAGGCGCGGAGGGTGACGGCCGAGGCAGCGTGCAGGAGGCTCTGGCGTGACCAGATGAGAGAGAAGAAGCGCTGTCGGTAGCGCGCATGCTCGTGGCTGGTGGCCGTCTCCGCCAGGAGGGTGTTGAAGGTGTGCATCACCATGGCCCGAGACTCATCCTCCGCGTAGATGTCGGCAAGGTCGGGTCGGGTGCGCTGGACCTCCAAGACCGCGAGCTTAGCCATCTGTTGGAGAGCGCACGGAGAGTGGGTGTCGGGGTCAAGCGCGTCCTTGACGGGGAAGGGACGCGCCGGCGCCAGGACCTCAGCGGCCAGCGACGCAGCCCGTCGCTGCAACCCAGAGGATGAGGCGGACGGAGAGGGCGGGGCTGATGGGGGAGCGTCGCCTAGTGGAAGCAACTCGAGGTCGGCTAGCTCGAGGTCGGTCGACGGGTCTGCGAAGGTAAAGCTATCAGGCGGCACGGGCGGGGCCCAGACATCGACCATGGAGGCGTACGGCAAGCTGGAGATGTCGTCGAGGGTCAGCGCGGGGACGGGTAGCGGGTATCGTGGTAGGGCGGGAGACCCACCGCCCGGCGGGATCCACGTGAGCGCATACACGAGAGAGTAGCCCAAGCTGGGAAGCGCCTTGAGGAAGATCAGGTCGGGATCCGTGGAGAGGACGAGAAGGTCGGGATCGTCGTAGGCGGGAGCCTCCTGGCTCCTGGCGAGGCCCATGGAGAGCTCATGGAGCTCGTACCGCAGAACTCCAAAGCAGCCACGGCGCAGCCGACCGTGCTTGACTGGTGAGGGGGTGGCCAGGTACTGGAGGATCCAAGCGGCCGCGATGCATGCGGCATCGCGGGACTCGTACTCGTTGGTGAAGTGGTCGGGGGACACGTTAGCTCGCCTTAGCACAGACTCGGCCGAGTGCACCTTGGCGGCAGACGTGTCGAGGCTGTAGCCACCGTGGTCGTCTTCTCGGAGGGCGGGAAAGTCTCCGGGGTACGAGGAGTCGTCGACGGTGACGATGAGAGTCCTCAGGGCTCGGAGGAAGGTGTTGCTACCGTCGAGGAGGGAGCCGGTGTATGGAACCAGCCCATCGGGGGCGCAGACCTGGGACGCGCGACCGCCTGGCGGAGGTCGACCCTTCCTACTGACGTGAGGAGGGGGCGCGGGAAAGAGGAGGTCCGCGGTGGTGGCGCCTGGGAGGTTTTCGCCGGGGCGTATGGTGGTGCGACCCTGCGGCAGGTCCACCATCCATCCCCGCGGGCAGCGCGACGCTAGCTTAGCGGGCACCAGGCGATGCTGCGTGACGGGGTGCAGCAGGCTGCGGCACACGGCGAGTACGGCGTCGGGGGTGCTGGGTTTGACCTTGCGGAGGAGGGGTATGCCGGGGTAGCCGCTGTCTTCGGAATCGGGGATCCGAAGTAGCGCTGCGGCCTCGACGTTGGTCAGCACGAGCACCGCTTGGCACTTGGTGCTGCACCAAACGTAGGCGTTGACCCTGTCTGGAGCTGGTGCAGCCGGTGGCGGTGCCTGAAAGGTAGCATGGCTGGGCGGGGAGCACGGCGGAGACACCAGAAGCGGAGGAGCCACCGTGTAGTTGGCTAGAGCGGGGACGGCGACACTGGCGGCGGTGGCGAGTAGGATAGGCAGGGCCGTCTTGACGGACGAGACCACCGCAGCCGCGGCCCTGGAGGCAGCGCTAGTAAGCAGGTCGCAGATCGAGTAGCTCCCAGTCACTCGCTCGTTAGAGTAGGAAATAGGCCTGATATCGTCAGACCCCCAAGCGAGCTCCGAGAGGGATTCGGAGGGGACATCGTCCAGCAATGACGGCGACGCGGGTGGAGCGGAGGGGTTAAGGTGGAAGCGGTATGCATCTCGCACAGCACCCGCCAGCTCACTCGCACCCTGGCGGTGCAGGTGAGTGAGCATGGACGGGAGCGAGACCTCGGCATCGGCGGGGGCGTCTCGCAGCTTGCACCAGCCTCCCGATGGCACGACGACGATGCGCACGTCGACCTGGGAGCCATCTGGGAGGTTAACACGGCGGGGGTCGTGTTGCCAAGCCAGCTGAGCGGCGTACTCGGCTGTAACGTCGCAGCGGCTGAAGAGTGGATGGGTTGACGAATCCTGCGTAACGGCCAGAAGTTGGTCGCTGGAGTGCAAGCCCCACCCGGGAAGGGTGCCGTCGGTCGGCGAGAGCTTCCCGAAGCGTGGCTGACCTGCGTGCACCTGCACCCAAGCTGTCGGAGCGCCCTTGGAGGTGGAGCTCGACTCCGAGACGACCATGACGCACTGGCGTACCGGAGCGGTAGAGGGGTAGCCAGAGTTGCATGCTTCAAAGAGGTGGTCGAAGAGGTCGCCAAATGTCGGCGGAGGCGGACTCGAGGGTCCCGGGGGTGCCAACGGGGACGGAGGGTGAGCACTAGCCACGGGGTGGAGCGCGGTAGCCTCCGGTGCGAACGAGAAACCGGTTGCGGCCTTCGGGTGGTCGCCGGTGGATCCCAAGTTACCAGTATAACCAGGGTGCCCGGGGGAGAGTGCGGAGGCGATAACGCCGCGGCCAATGGGCCCCGCACCCAAAGCGAGATCGGAAATGTGTGCCGTCTGAATACCACCACGCGATGATGATACCCCCAGTGACGATGTGAGAAGACCAGGGTACGCCATAGAGGCCGAAGTACTCGAGGCACCCCCGGCGTGGTAGGGTGCCTCCATGTGAGCGGGTGGACCGGGTGCAGTCGCGCCCGACTCTACACCCGTGACGCCCTCACCCGCTCCCTGTCCCGGCAACTCAGTGCGGGGGGCTAAGGCATTGCCGCCAGTGGCCGTTGAGGAGCTCGAGGCCTCCGAGTGCCAGTCGGGAGGGGCCTCCATGAGGGTGAGGCAACCTTGGGGTCCCCACCCAACGCTAGGGTCACTTGAGGAGATCGAGGTGTGTGCCGGATGCGAACCGGGGGTTACCTCCATGTATCTGCCCACTAACGGCACGTCCGGTGCGTCCCATGCGGCAACGTCCATCGCGTCCTGCTGCTGAAGAGGAGTCTGAGTGCGGAAATCGGTTACAACCAGCGACGGGTGACCTCCGACAGGGCCCAAGTTACCAGTATAACTGGGGTAAACGGGCCTGTCAGGGTCGTTTCGGGGCCTGTCAGGGTCGTTTCGGCCGAAAGCGGCCGCTGAGCCGCGAGGCTCGGAAATCGGGCCCATGTCCACGGCATTGCCGAACTTGGGGAAGCTGGACCTGGTTCCATCGTCAGCGGGGGCGCCAGCTCGGGGAATATCGTAAAGCGATCCAGCGGTTACGGGGGGCCTGTCAGGGTCAAATGCCGATTTATCGGAGGGGTCAGTGTCAATCTGGCCAAATGCGACTGCTGAGAGGCGAGGCTCGGAAATTGGGCCCATGCCCACGGCATCGGGGAAATTGGGGAAGCTGAATTCGGTCTGACCGTCAGCGGGGGCGTCAGCGGTCGGAATATCGCCCAACGGACCAGCGGTCCCAGTAAAACGAGGGACACCCCCAACTGGCGGGCAGGTGTCAGTGTCGGATCGATCGAAAGTGGCCGTCGCGCGGCGCCGCTCGGGCATCGGGCCCACGCCTCCGACACAGCTCGAATGGGGAAGACTGAATTTGGTGCGGTCGTCCGCGGGGGCATCAGCAGTCAAAAACTGGCCGAACGGCTTGGTGGTACCGGGCAAGAGGGGGTTTTCAGCCTTGGAGGCGGGCAAGTGATCGAAGGCGATCGCGCATCCCGGCGTGAGCGCGAGGTCCGGAGAATCGGCCGGCGCCTTCTCCATGATCATACGTGCGTTGGAAAGTGGGCTGGTCGCTGTCGGTGCCGCCGAGGGGGCACTCGCGATCGCGTTTTTCAACTGCACAGAAGCCTGTCTGCTCGCCTCTGATCCATGGTCTGAATTGGGCATCGCGCGCTCTGGAATGGCGGAACGGGCGGTCCGGAGCGGGGGGAAATGCAAGGCGTATGCATTTGGAGTGTACTCAAACCCGGTTTCAGCTTCGCGCGCGCTTTCCTGACCGCGAATGGCCTGATCAGAGGGGGTGGTACAATGCTCTGCGAGTAGCCCGGGATCTGTTTTGCGCTCGGCCAGCGCGGTTTCGGGTGCCTCGCACGCCAATTTGGATTCTCTAACTGTCGTAACTCGACTCTGGTCGGGTTCGTATTCGGTGTCGGTCGTGGTAGCACGGAAAGTAACTGCCCGGTGCAGTAGAGGCCTGTCTGGAAATAGCATCTTCATTTGTACTGTAAGGAGCGGTTAATCTAACGATTCCCTGGGCAGGGAGTGGGAGGACACGTGGGGCAAAGCACGTGCAGAAGGACAGGACGCGGGGACATCTCACCGGGCCGTACGCAGACGAGAGCAGAGAGGTGCGCGCAGCAGGGGCGACTTGCGCTGACCGACGCGATCAGTGCAAGTAAGACACTACTAGTAACAGATACTCTATGATCGCCACGCGAGTGACAAGGCAATTCCGGATATTGTGCGCGCAATGAAAGTCGCCCGCCGCAAGACATCCAAAAGAGAAGAAATCAGGTGAGTGGAAGATGAAAGCACTCCCCTAAGTAAACGAAGAGGGCAAAAGTGAGTCCGTATATAGAGCAATTGCACCCTTAATCCCATCAGGAACGGTAGGGCATTTTCCGTTCATCGGACCTCGAGCGCCACTTTGCCGAAACCGCCGGGGGCGGCGAGCACGTAAGCGTGCCTCGAGGAGAGATATAAGGGAGCGGCAGCAGATATAAAAGACTCATCAGGAGCCGAGCGTGGGTGATCCGACGGCATCGCCGGATCCGTAGTTGCGGGGCCGGCTTGACCGGCCCGAAGGGTCTACTAGGAGGCCCTTAACCGTCGGCGGCAGTGCCCGAGGGCCCCAGAGGATCTACGGTGACGGATGGCGTCCCATCGTGTCGTGCAGATTCGGGTGGCTCGCTCGGACGGCGCGTGCCGTACGGTTTTAGGTAGAGAGATTGCGTTGTTGGATGAAGTCGGGTATGGTACGAGGTAAGATTACGGTTGCGGATAACGGCTGAGGGATCTAGTAACCCGGGGTTACGACACCCCCCAACTTAGACGGAGACCTCCTGGTCGACGCCGAAACGGAAGAATGATCGGAATGGAACGGCAAGCGCGCAGCGGTTGGCTTGCAGTAGAAAAAGGAATGGAACGGCAAGCGCGCAGCGGTTGGCTTGCAGTAGAAAAAGAAGAGGGAGGACACGAACGTCGCCATCGATGGCGGCGTCCGTTTCGGTTGTCCACGAAATCCCTCAGACGGTCGGGTAGCATGAGTGGCGGTAGCTAGTCGCGCACTGATCGGGTTGGTAGCGGCAACCCGAGTATCGGGTCATGATGGCGTGGAATCGGTCGCGCCATGAATATATGTCAAAGTCGCCCAGGCCTGGGTAGGTTAGAGAATCGGTGTTTGGCGTGGTAGCACGGTCGGTATGGGACGGTGTCTAGCAGAACATACAGCGATTTATGCTCAGCAAGTTGCGCAGGCTTCCGAGGATGCGTTAGTCAGACGCGTTTCAGTCCAAGGTTTTGACTCCCCTGTTGGGGCGCGACCCCCGGCAACCTGCACTTGACATGGAGCCCTGGGCTCAGGAGTGGTCAGTAGCTTCACGGCCACAGACGTCGAAGGTAAATGGCGGCTGCGGCGATCAGGGAAGCGACAGGCGGCGGAACGGATGCGAGAGAGCTCTCGCGTAGAGATTTGAAGTGCGGGGACTCCAGGTCGGACGGCGGGAAGGCGGATTCGTCGAACGTGCGCTCGGAGAGGCCACGAGGGGTGGAGACATTTCGGAAGTATCTCCATCGTCCTTTGGTGTAGGCGGCTCGGTGTGGAAGGTCAGCACTCGGTGTAGCGCTGGCTGTCTGTTTCGGAGGGGGCGGCACAGCGGGGGCCGTAGGGCCGGCAGACTTCGGCACGGTTGCGGAAGGGGCTGGAGGCATCGGTGGCATCAGGGTTTGCGTCCGCGGTTCGGGCGCGGGAGGGTTTTCGAGATCGTATGCGGTAACGAGTTCTTCGCAACGACGGAGGAGCTCGCGACGGGGCTCCCAGGTGCACTGCGAGACAGGGTATTGTCGCCACTTGACCTTGTATTCGCGGGTGGTTACACGGTTGCCGCGGTGGCTGACGAGGCGGTCGACGACGTACTCGTCAGCGGCGAGCGGAGCGGCATCGGCAGCGGGGACATGGAATCGAAGCTGGGAGACATGGAATTTGTCGTCAAGGATATTGTTGGGAAGGTCCCTCAGGCGGTAGTTGCCGTGGCCGAGGGATTCGAGGATGCGGCAGGGCGTGGACCAGGCGGAGCTCAGCTTGTTTGCATGCTTCTCGGGTAGAAGGTATCGCACGGAGTCACCGACTTCGAATGCGGGGCTCTCGTCGTCGCTGGCGGCACCGAGAGAATGTTTGCCGCAGGCTTCCTGGTAGGCGTTCTCTTGCTCTGCGGCGGTAGCTTCTCTGGCGGATTGCCACGCCGAGGTTATGAGGAGGTGTTGACGCTCCGCATATGCTTGGATGCTGGGCGGCAGGTCGGCGACAGAGAGGACGGCTTCGGGGCTGTCCAGGAAGGAGGGCAGCCGGAGCTCCCGACCGTAGAGGATCATGGAGGGCGACAGCTCCGTGACGCGGTGAGGGGTCGCGCGGTAGGAGAAGAGGACGAATGGCAGGTAGTCCGGCCAGTGCGAGCCGCCTTCGTTGGCGGCGACACACATTCGAGTGAGCGTACCTTGTACGCGTTCGGCGATGCCCTGGGACTGTGGGTGATATTTGGCGCCCTTGAGCAGGTGAACGCCTGTCCGAGCGTGTATGGCCTCGGAGAGCAAGTTTGCGAGGTTCGAGCCGCCGTCGGAGCGCAGCTCTCGGGGCCACCCGTAGCGGCACGCTACGTGGCTGGTGAAAGCGTCGAGCGCCTCTTCGGCTGTAGGGTCACCATGGAACGGGACAACCTCGATCCAACGGGAGAGGGAATCTGCAAATACGAGGATCTTCGTGAACCGCTTATCGTGCGACTCGGTCATGTCGCACACATCGCAGACCACTGAGTCGAACGGGTATGCTCCGACCGTAGGCCGGACAGGGTGGCTGTGAGATCGGTGGGCGGCGCGGGCGGCGCTGCACTCGTGGCAGCTGCGTACGTGGTCGCGTACGTCTGCAGCCATTCCTGGCCAATAGACTCGGAGTCGGATGGCCTTCAGCATGGTAGTGGTCCCAACGTGCCCTAACTGCTCGTGGAATGCGTAGAGGTAGGCGGGACGCAATTCAATGGGGATGAAGGGTCGGAGGGTCGAGGCGGGTTTGGGCCGGCCAGCTCTGGCAGAGGGCTGTACAGGGTCGAGGCGGCTGATGAGGCCGTTGTCGCCTACTCTGAGATGTCGAGCTTCCCGGGCAGCCCAGACGGCACGTTTGTGAAGGGCGCTGTCTAAGATGGGCCCGATGGAGCCAGTAGCGAAGTACGACCGAAGAGTGGCGCAGTCGGGATCATTGGCTTGTGCCTCGAGTAGTGCAGCGGCGGTGGGAGTCTCAGTGGTGACGTAGGAGTCAACGATGGTACGCCGAGACGTCTCAGCGAGTCTGACCGCGCGGTCAGCTGCCAGAAGAGACTGAGCGGTGGTCACCGCTGCTCGGCCTGTCTTGGCTGCTGGGGCGCAGACTAAGGGTGGGACGGGAGCCGACGGCGGATGCTCCCAGCACGTCGCGGTAACACCGGCGCGTACTGTGTCGAAGTGGTCTTCTCCGTCACGGGTCGGGCCTGACCAGGAGGCGAGGGTGCGGCGCACGGCGGCCAGACAGCTGGAGACGGAGGGGGCGGCCGGGAGGACGCGGAATCGGGGGTTAGTTATCGCGGCGATAGCAGCTTGGATAGCCTCTCTGTAGGGTGAGCCAAGGGCTACATCATCGAGGGGTCGGACGGCCGCTCGTTGGCCTTCCATCTCGCCTTCGGGGGTCGCTTTGATGGAGCCCAACTCGTCCGGGGATGCGGGGACCATCCACAGCGAGACCCGATGAGTCAGGCCTCTCCTGTCGATGCAATCGCAGACAGAGGGAGGGGCGGAGGAGAGGGCGGTCACCTGCAGGCGGGTCCACAGGGCCTCCGGGAGATTGACTTCCTCATCGCACTCGCGCAGGAGGGCCGCGGCGGCGTCGCGGTCAGCGGGGTCCTGGGTCCCTCCGGGGAAGTCGAGGCCGCCGCAACGGCGATGCCAGCAGTATGCTTTAAGGGTCAGGGGGTCGTAGAACGCGACCTTGGATGCGCGAACATCCACGGCGGGGTCGGCGGACGGAGTATGCAGGACGGGGGCGGCCAGGGGGTCGGTAGTCCATCGGGTAAGTGCGGCAACGAGGCGGGAAACGGCGTCCGCATCGCTGTGGATCTTGCCCGGTTTGTGCATCACTTCGAAGTTGTACTCCATGAGCTTCATGTTCCAGCGCATGAGGCGGGAGGCGGGACCGCCTTCGATGGTGTCCTTCATGGTATGGAGCCATCGTAGGGCAGCGTGGTCGACGACGAGCAGGAACCGACGTCCCCACAGGTACGGTCGCCACGTGCGGATGCTCTCGAGGGCCGCGAGCAACTCGATCTCGGTGACGGTATAGTTGCGCTCGTGCTTAGTAAGGCGGCGCCCGTAGTAGGCGACTACCCGCTCGTGGCCTTCGTCGTCCTCCTGGGTGAGGATTCCGCCAAGGCCTTCGGTTTGGGCGGCGTCCGTCTTGACGATCATTTGGCGGTCGAAGCGGGGCATGCGGAGGATGACCGGCTCGGAGGTCATGTGGTGGATGAGAGTGGTGATCGCGTTCTGAACGGCGGGTTTCTGGCTCTCGGTCGCTACATCGACTCCGGCTTTGGTGAGGTCTGCGAGAGGAGCCGTTATGGAGGCGAACCCCTTGACGAAACGGCGGTAGTAGGAACAGAGTCCCACAAAGGAGCGAACTCGCTCGAGAGTGTTAACGGAAGTGGGTTGGATGTCTAGGATCTTCTGGATCTTTGCAGGCTCCATTTCCAATCCTTTGCGGCTGATGATGTGACCAAGGTAGGAAGTGGAGGTGGCGAAGAGGACGCATTTGGACGCTTTGGCGGTCATGCCGGCCCAGCTGAGTCGCTCCAGGACTAGGTCTAGACGGGTCATCATCTGTTCGAAGGAGGCTAGCTCGCGGAGGTCGGCTGTGGCTCCCACGCCCGTGGACCATACGGCGCAGTCGTCCAGGTAGGGCATGCATACCTCCCAGGCCAGCCCTTGGAGCGCGGCGTCCATGAGGCGGCACATGTACGAGGGGCCGCTCTGGACTCCAAAGGGTAGATAGTTCCACTCGTACTTCTGGCGGTGAGTGACGAAGGCGGTGCGGGCTTTATCGGATTCTTTGATAGGGAGGGTCCAGAAACCTGCTGCCAGGTCAATGGTAGAGAGGAAGAGCGAATCCTGAGATCCCGCTCCGGAGGCGAGGCGGTCGATGGCTTCGTCGCAGCGGGGTATCGGAGAGTCGAGAGTAAGCAGCTTGCTGTTAAGGTCCCGGAAGTCGATGCAGAAGCGGGTCTCGCCGGATTTCTTCTTGACGAGCACAACGCGACTACCCCACTGAGAATTGGACTTGCGGATGATGCCATTAGCTTCCATCTCAGCTACGTGAGCGTCTACAATGGCCTGTCCGGCTTCTCCATGTCGAGAGGCGGCATGTCGATGAGGTTTGGACCCCTCGATCAGTGGGAGCTCCACTTCGAGCAGGTGGGTGTGAGCGGGGTCCTTCGGATTCATGGCGAAGGCACGGATGTGCTTGGCGAGGAGGGAGCGGACTCGGAGACGTTGCGCCTCGGTGAGGCGCTGCTGTTCGTCCACCGAGATGCTGTCGATGATGGCGCGCTGGTCGACGCTCAGGCGCTCGTAAGCGTCGTCGCTGCCGGGGTTAATGGCACCGGGAGCCTTGACCTCGTAGTCGATGAGGCAGCGGGCGATGGGAGCGGAAGAGGGTATCGTGGTAGGACGGTGTAGCACATTGATCAGTCGCACTGCGACCAGTCCTTCGGCATTAGGAGTCGATAGGCTACAGGCGACTGGTACGCCGGGTTCCAGACCGTGGGCGGCAGGGATGCGGTCGATGAGTACGGAGGAGGTGCGGCCTCGGTGGGCCAACGGCATGGCTAGCCAGACGGTAACCTCAGTTCGGGCGGGTATCGGTATGGCCAGCTTGCTGTAGAGCAGGTACTCATCCGTGATGGTCTGACTAGTCACGTGGTCAAGGGGAGGGACCGCGGCGACAGGGTCGAGAGGCGGTGAGGCGATGACTGGGTCGTCGAGCGGGACTAGGGCTGGATGCTCTGAGGTGAGGATCTCGTCCGAGGGTCCGGTGTCGCCCTCGGTCGGGGCTCGCAGTGGAGCGGCGCAACAGCGGCGTTGTAGGCGGACGGGTGCCGAAACGGCTGGGAGGTTGGAGGCGGCGCAAGAGAGGGAGATGGAGAGGTGGCGATGGCGGCCCTTGTGGTTGACCTGGAGCTGCATCGTGCCAGAGCCGTCGTCTCCGAAGGGGCGGATGGTAGCTTGGTACCTGGAGAGGAAGTCGTTGCCCAGAAGGAGCAAATCGCCTCCGTCCACCACTAGGAAGTCGTGGCGGAAGGGATGACCGCTGAGGGTGAAGACGAGGGTAACGGTACCTCGCGAGACCAGGGGTTGCCCGTTGGCGCCGGTGATCTCTTCATCCACCGTGGCCCGGTCGTCACTACGGCTGACGGCAGCATCGGCAGGTAGGCGGGCTAGGATCTGAGTACCAATGATGGATGGTCCTGCTCCCGTGTCACTGATAGACTCCCTGATAGAGCAGGCGGCGCGGCCGATGGAGAACATGGTATCGGCTCCGTGTCGGGTAGCGGCGTGCTTTGCGACGGCGAAGTCGGCGATGTAAGCGGCGTTTGTAACGAAGGGTAGACGAGGTGGGGGCTCGATGATGTCGTCCTCCGTAAACGAGGCGGAGGAAGTGACGGGAGGCTTCGGTTCGGAGTCGAGTCGAGTGAGTGGCTCGGAGGACGGCTGGAGAGAGGCGCTGGCCACGGCGACGGGGGGAGGCGCTGAGCGGACGAAGCGGGTTCGGTAGTCGGCCAGGTATTCAGCGGAGCTACGGAAGGGAGGGTTGAGCGATGGAGTCGTCTCCCCCGAGGCACGCAAGCCCGGGTACGACTGGCCGTGGGGTCGCCGGGGTTGGCGTGTCTGCGTGGATACCGGGTCGTATGCAGAGGTCTCGTCGGCTAGCGCGTTCTTGCGTTGCTGAAGCTGCTGCTCGAGCTGAGAGGTGAGGTGAACAGCTGACTCCTTCCATCGGGGTAGCTGGTGTAGTTGAGTGGAAACAGCCTTCAAGAGCATGGACAGGCTAGCCTTAGGTGGCTCGGTGCTGCCGGGGGTTGAGGGGCCCTCTGGGGCTACCCACTGGGTGACGGACGCGCTGACCCTGGGCCGGCGCGTGGCGGTCTCTACCGCCTCATGCTCCGACGGGAGTAGGGGTTGCCAACGGTAGCGGTTGATTCTGCCCTCTGTTTCGGATGGCTCCAGGGCTCTCCATTTGCCGTAGGTCCGGCGGAGGCGGACGATGGGGAGGGTAGGTATCGGGGAAGAGGGACGCGGTAGCTCCCAGGGACGGGTTCCCAGATGTTCCACCGAGGTGGTCATTGGGGACTCCTCGATGGCGTACGTGCGGACGGCGGCCACCCGGCGAGAGGGTCGGGGGTTGTCTTGCTGGGCGGCGGTCGCAGCTTCGACTAGGGAGGCGGCAGTATGGTGATCGGGGTGATCCGAGGCGTAGCGGGCAATGATCGGCATCCACTGGAGGGCCATGGCTCCGGCAATGCCTATAAAGGTGCGGCTGCGGCGTTCCGCTCGGGTAACGCTCTGAGGAAGGCTAGCGAGGGCGCGTTCCCTGCCAGACACTACGTGCGTGGGGACGAGGGGCGGTAAACCATCCGAGAGGTAAAGGGAGGTTGGCTTGGTCTGGCCTGTGCCATGCTGCCACGGGTGTACGTACTGAGTGGGCTGCAGGCCACCTAGCTTCCGCTTGGCGTAGCCGTGCATCTTGGGTTGTTCCATGCAGACGAAAGGGGCTTTAGCGTCAAGTTGTCTCTGAAACTGTGCTACCGCGTCTAGCATGCGGTCGTAGCGTCCCGGTTCCGTGTGTAGGTATTGGACACCCGCGTTGCTGAGGTAGGTGCACGGTGGGTGGCCAATGACGAGGTCCCATCCCAAATCCTGAATGTAAGACGCGTCGCCTTTGAAATGAAGTGTGTCAGGCGTGTCGGAGTCTGAAGCGTGTAGGTCACAAGTGGCAACGTCTGCTCCAGCTTCTCTGAACATGCGGCCAATGACTCCCGATGTCTCTCCTACTATGAGCACGCGGGCAGCCCTGCTGCTTCCCCCCAACTTAGTTGACTCCGTGTCCCGACGGAGTGTGTGTAATTGTTCCAGGAGCGTGTCGTAGTGGTCGGGTAGTACGTCCGCGGGTGATCTATCCTGTACGTCGGACCGTCTTCGAGTCTCGATTAACGTTTGCGCTGCTTCGCGCACGTCCCGGGGCGTTACCTTCAGAGTACCTCTGGACCTGGCGCGATCGCAGCTAGCATCAATTAGGCGGTCTAAGAGGGTTCTATCGAAATCTACATTACCGTCTGCACGGCGCTGCAGGTCGCTGAAAGCGGCGACGGCGGCAGTACGAGCTTCCTGCTCGAACAGTGGTGTCAAGAACGGGACTCTACGTCGGGGGGCAATGTCAGGGACGTCGAACGGCATGGGGTCGTTTTCATCGTTGTAGAGGAGGGAGGACCACTTCATGGGCGTGGTCAAGAGGTGCGCGGGTGTGACTCGGGTCTGCGGCGGCCGAGTGGCGTTGCAGCGGCGTAGAGCCGATGCTAGTGATTTACGTTGCGAAGGGTGCATGGGTAGTGAGTCGCAGACGGAGGCAGCGGCCCACACCCAGTGGCAAGCGGAGCTGGCGGTGACTGGTAGTCTGGAGCAGACTACTTGGTAGCAGACTGATTCGCGACCGAGCGCCAGTGCTGTCCAGCGTGTGGCGATCGCCAAAGAACGAATTAGCTGCCGCGTATCTGTGAAGTATGTATCGGCTAGGCGTCTAGCCGCGCAGAGTGACTGCTCATCTTTGAGCATGTCGATCGTGGGCAGGCAGAGCTCGCCGTTGCACACTTGCAGCAGCACTTGGTGGTGGTAGCGGCGCCAGCGAGTGACGGCGAGCGCAACGCTAGAGCAGGTGGGTTGTGGCATGTTAGTGGACAAGGGGTCGCTGTAGTCGAACCGTTTGACGGGGCGGCGAACAAGCGAGCAGACAGGCAAGCGGACTGAGTCGCTGAGCTGGCTGAGACGTGGTTTCAGCATCGTGACGAGGGAGTGCGCGTGCCGGTCGAGCCCGAGGCCTGGAGTGAGTGCTGCATTCCAAGGGACAAGGACTGTAGGGGCACGTGCAGGGTTCGCCGCGTCAGGAGGCGTCATGGAGGCCAGCGCATAGCGGAGGCGATGTAGTGGAAATCGTGTAGGGGGCACAAAGACATGGTGTACGCACTCGTCATCGGTTAGAGTCATGCGGTATAGGCTGGTAACGTCCCCAAAACTGCTCGGAAAAGGACCGAGTGATGAGGTAATGCAGCTGAGTAGCGTTGCAGCGAGGCTCGTGCCGGGGTGCAGGCGCGTAGAGGGTAGGGAGTAGACCGGGGGGTCAGCGACGGTGGCAAGGAGAAGCACGTGTGCCCGGTCGGCGAGGGCAACGGTGTGGATCTTGCTGCTGTCAGGCGCTGATGAGGCGGCGGCAAAAGTATCGAGGGTGGCATCGGGTGGAGTAGCGGGGGTACGGCTCACGTCGGCGGCCACGGGCTCGTCGCTGCCGAAACCCTAAGCGGTGCGGCGGCGCTCCCGCAGGGCTGACTGAAGGAACTGGCGGCCATTGGGCGGGTCCGAAGCGTCGCCTCCCTCGGCGAGGTACCGCTTGAAGCAGTCGCACATGCCGGGGAAGTGAGCGCCATCTCCTGTGCCGAAGCGCCAGAAGTCAGGGTTGTTGGGGCGAGCGTCTTGCCCCTTGGCTTTAGGACGGTAGAAGCAGTACGCGCAAGCATCGGGCGGGTACGGCTGCCCTTGCTCGGGTCGGGGGCAGCGGCCCAGACGGAGCTCCTGCAGGTCAGATTTGGTTGGGCGTGCTTTGGCCGCTGTTGCGTAGACCGCCGTGCGTTGGCCGTCCTGGACAGCTTCATCAAGTCGGTCGAAATCGACCATGGTGGCGCTCCACTTTTCCTGGTCCCACGGCTTGCCGCTGAGCTCGCCCTTAGAACCGGCTGGGGGTGGGCATGAGCGTCTCCCGCTGGGCGCAGACGGTCCGGGGCTGCGCGACGCTGGCCGCGGTTCGGGGGCGAGTGGGGCAGCGGCTGCGGCGTAGGGCGGGGCATGAGGGTTTTGTGCGGTTTTGACTGCGCTTGGTCGAGTGCGGGCCCGTTCGGCGGAGGCGGCGCGTCGGCGTGTCCGAGGCGGCGGTGGTTGCAGACCGCTATCGACGGGGTATGTGGTGCCATAGGAGTACTCATCGTCATCGGAGTAGGTAGGCTCATGCGAAGGCGCTGGTTGCATAGAGGCGGCGGCGGCGGTACGGCGAGGAGGAGGAGCGGGGGCGACGGGAGCGGGAGCGCGCGAGCGGGGGTTCAGTTTGGCGCGGATGCCTTTGACCCTTTCAGTCGTCGTACGTTCGCGGGTGAAGCGCTCGCATACCTCCTTAAGGTGCGTTTCGGCGAACTTCTGGAGGTCGAGGCCAGCTAGTTTGTCCGCTGTGGGCTCCTTGGTGTAGGCGCTTTCCAATTGGCCCCAGACTTTGTTGAACTCGGAGAAAACCACCTCGCCGCGAGCGGGGTCGCGCTCGTCGTTGAGTAGACAGGTGCCGACCTTGCTGGCGAGGGCGGCGCGGTGAACCTTGTTGGCTAACACGTTAGTGCGGCACATGGTGTGGTCGTCGATTTTATCCAGGTAGAAATCGACGATTTTGGCCATCAAGGTTGGGGCGTCCATGGTAGGCTCGAGCGAGTCTAGGCGGTCAAAGGGAGTCATCCCCTCTTCACGGGAGTAGAAGGAGGTATCTAATTTGAAGAGGAGGACCTCGGCGTGGAGGAGGGGGTCTCGATGGAGCGTGATGTCGCGCAGCGCGATGCGGATGAAGTGAGCCAGCATAGCGTGGCCGTTCTTGGGCCTCTCGAAGCGAGTGTACAGGCTTTGTAAGAGGTCTTTCCAGTTGGCGCCTTGCAGGAGCGGGTTACTTAGAAATTGGCCCAAGGCAACCCTGAAGTGGTTTTTGTACGCCACGCTGGTTTTGAACGTGTCGTCAGAGGAGAGGTCGGCGGGGATGGGCAGCTTGTCCATGCAGTCATGTTTGGCGGCGCTGTTGGCGGCTTTGGGGTTCAGCCGGAGGCTGGCCTCACGCCGACCACGGCATTCGTTGGTATACAGGAAACGGCGGAAAACGGACAGACCCGCGAAGTCGATGACGTCGGCACGGCGGACAGCGGCAACGTACTCCCTGTCCTGAACGTCTGTGCTCAGAAACACATCGGGGATCGCGATGATTTCGTTAAGATTCGAGTAGGGATCCTCGGCCGGTGGACGGCGGCGTCGATCGTCCGGCGGCGGTGAGGTGGTGACTCTTCGGACGGGGCTGATTCCTCTGCTCTTGGTTCGGACGCTGGCTCGGGAGGCGGTGACTGAGGCATCGTCGGACTCTGGGTCGGAGTCGGCCATAGGACGGTTGCGCGCGCGTCGGGCGATGGCCAGGACGAGGTCGGGATCGGGTAGGTCCGTCGCAGAGTAGCCTCGGCGGGTGTCGATGAGTGCGAGTTCAGGGCCGTAGGGGTCGATCAGGAGGGAGTCGATGTACTCCAAGGCAGGCGGGAGCTCCTTGCGATCGAGTAGTTGGATGGCGTTGACCCCCGTGGACGAGATCTGGCGGCGGAGTTCGGCTCTCCAGGTATCTGATTGCTGATTCCTGGTCCAAAGGGACTGGAAGTCTTCGCCAGCAGGGTGCACTGAGAACGGGGGAGTAGGCTCTCCGAACTGACTGGCGTCGTCTGAGGCGTGTGAAGCGGCGGGCCGACCGAGGGCGGACGGGTTAGGTGCGGTTGGGTCAACCAAGGCAGTGGAGCAGAGGGGCTGAGTCCGGAGGGAGGGTGCGCGGGCGGAGGCGACGGAGGTCGGAGGAGGGACGCCGGGTGAAGACGTAGGGGGCGATTCGAAGACCGGAGCGGGGGTGCGGAGGAGTTCGACTTGGCTCCGCAGCGCCTCTACTTCGGCGGCGTGCACCGCGGCGAGCCTTGTGCGCTCGTCCCGACCCGTCTGAATGGCCGTCAAAGCGCTCTCAAGCTGGGTGTTGAGGCTACCCTGCTCTTGAGTAACTCGCTGAAGGATGGCCTGGCATTCGGCATGCTGCGAGGCAGAGAGCGCGCGAGCCGCTTGCTCCTGTGCATGCAACTCGCTGGCCGCTTGGGCTTGGGTCTCGGCGACAGTGAGCGCGGAGCGGGCAGCAGTCAGGGAGGAGCGTTCTGCTTCGCGGGAGGCTTCGGCACGCGCAAGGAGGTTGGCATCGCGCTCGTGCGTCTGAGCCAGCTGCACGTGGGACGTCTGCAATGCTTCCCATTTCGTCTGTAGCACGGCGCAGTGGGCCGCGACGCGATCGCGTTCGAGCTCAACGGCGGTGATGCCGGAGGCGACATGCGCGGTTCTGGACTCCGATGATTGGAGGCTGAGAGCGATGGCGTCCCGTTCGCGCATGACCTGCTCGTGAGAGCGCTGGAGCTCGTCGATTCGAGCCTGTAGGTGTTCGGTCGAGGGCGCCACAGGAGCGGAGGCGAGGGGGTCTGCGGTGAGGGCGCCGTTCCAGGGGGTGGTACCTGGATGCTCGGAGGCGAGCGGGGCGTAAGCGTCGCGGGCTACGTGGAGGGGTGTGGATGCGTCCAAGGTGGGCGAGAACGTCGGGGCCGGTGCCGAGGGCGTAGTCCCCGGAGGCGGAGCGTGGATGTCGGCGGGCGGCAGGCGCGAGGAAGCTCCGCCAGCACCCGGAGTAGGGGTGTGTGACAGATCGGAGAACAGCGGAGTGTCGGACGCAGGGGTCGAGGTGGGACTAAAAAGGGGCGGCAGAGGGTCACGAGGCGGGACCAGCGTCTCCGCGGCGGCGGCCGGCGTGGGAGGTTCAGCGACGACCACCTCAGGTGTAGCAAGAGGGGGTGACGGGGGCGACGAGGGTTGCGACTCGTCGTCAGCAGGGGCGTCAGCGTAAACGGTGCCTGGGGCGCCACCCCTGAAGCGTAGCAACTGTCTCTTATACACATCTGACGCTGCCGACGAATAGAGAGGTGTAGAT
>OJHA01000033.1_pt1 | contig 22012 bp, 17 predicted proteins | sample 1595071 | NCBI WGS metagenome assembly OJHA01 (sample SAMN05416703, study PRJEB24817) | seawater metagenome | isolation source: Sea water | place: Canada:Atlantic | collected 2013-07
CTACACCTCTCTATTCGTCGGCAGCGTCAGATGTGTATAAGAGACAGATTTTTGATTGTGTAATGTGATAGCCTGTCCCAAGAGGATCTGAGCTTGGATCCAAGAAAGTTTCTATTCGTTGATATTGATAGTTTTTTAAGATTTGAAAATCTGTACCCTTTGATAATATGACTGCATAAACTAACCCGATAATCGAACTTATTCCAGCCATGAAATACCACAAACTGACCCCCGCTAATAACATTACAACTGCTGCTCCACTTGCTAATAAAATTGCTGTTCCTAAATCTGGCTGATTTAGGACTAGGACCATTGGTATTGTAGTTAATAATATTGGGGGAATAAGCCAGCGTATTTTAGATACTTTTTGATCATCTAACCAATCATAATAAAGTGCCAAAACCATAACTAAAGCAATTTTCATAAACTCACTTGGTTGGAGTCTAATAAAGCCTAAGTCAATCCATCTTTGTGCACCTTTTCCTGTTATTCCAAAATATTCTACATAAAAAAGTAATATTAGACTAATTAAATATGCATATATTGACATGCTTCGCCAAACTGAAATTGGAGTAAAGCTTATCATGATCATAGCTATAAAGCCTACGCAAAACCGGATAATTTGAGGTTCAGACCACTTGCTAAAGTTTCCTCCAGAAACAGAAAATAGCATTAAAAAACCAATACAACTGACTGCAATTAGTAATAAAGCCAAAGGCCAATGGAAATATAAAATTTTACGAAACCCTGTTGGAATGCCTTTGTATTCTTCAGTAATAAAACTCATGTTGTTCTTCCAGATATATTTTTTCTATTAGAACGCTTTTGATCTGGTAATGGTTCGTAAGAGTTTTTACCTAAAGTTAATACTTTTTCCATTATATCACGAGCTATCGGAGCTGCTTTTCTTGATCCAGCACCTCCATGCTCAACAATTACAGATATTGAATAACGTGGATTTTTATATGGAGCATATCCTACAAATAATGCATGATCACGTCGCTCCCAAGGAAGATCTTCATTTTTAGTAACGCCATTTTCACGCTCTTTTTTACTAATAAATCTAACTTGGCTTGTGCCGGTTTTTCCCGCTATTTTATATTTTTCATTTAAACGAGAGCTATATGCAGTTCCTTTAGGATGGTTTGAGACATCATACATGCCAGATCTAATAAGTTTTAAATGTTTAGGACTAAAATCTAATTTTTGAGCTCCACTCATAAAAGTAGGTTGGTTATCAATCATATTAAGTAGTCGGGGCTGAACTGCTAATCCAGAAGCTAATCGAGCAGTCATTGTAGCAAGCTGAAGGGGAGATGTCAGCACAAAGCCTTGCCCGATCCCTGCATTGGCTGTGTCGCCTATAAACCAATCTTGGTTTTTATTTTTTTGCTTCCACTGTTTTGTTGGCATTAATCCAGTACGAACAGCAGGCAAGGGCAAATCATGTTTTATACCAAGCCCAAGTTTTCGGGCAGTTTTTGTTATTTTTTCTATTCCAACTCTTATTGCAATATCATAAAAGAAAACATCACAAGAATAGCGTAATGCTTCTCTTAGAGTTACTTTTCCGTGGCCGCCTCTTCGCCAACAATGGAATTTACGTCCGTTTATGTCTTTATGGCCTGGGCAATGAATCCCTTCACTTTCGTTTATTACTCCATCTGTTAGCCCTGCCAGAGCTACAACCATTTTAAATGTTGAGCCAGGAGGGTATAAGCCTTGAACTGTTTTATTCGCTAATGGTCTATATTTATTATCATTTAGAGCTTTCCAGTCAGGGACTGATATTCCGTTTACAAACTTATTGGGGTCAAATGTTGGTGCTGAAGCAAGTGCTAATATATCGCCATTGTTCACATCCATAACCACAGCAGCGGAGCTTTCACCTTGCATACGCTCTGTAGCAAACCTTTGCAAATCATGACCAATTGTTAGTTGTAAATTTACTCCAGGTAATCCGGCTTTGTCTTTTAACACTCGCATCACACGGCCGACTGAATTTACTTCGATTGTTTTAAAACCAGCCTTACCACGGAGTGGTTTCTCAACTTTAGCTTCTATGCCATTTTTTCCAATTTGGAATCTTGGAATAAGAAGGAGGGGATCCTTGTCGTCAATTTGGGATAAATCATAATCACTAACTGGACCCACATATCCAATTATGTGTGCAAAATCTGCTCCAATAGGATATTTCCTGTTTAATCCTAGCTTTGGTATAATTCCTGGCAAAGATGGTGAGTTTACAGATACTGCTGCTATATGCTCCCATTCAAGTCCAGTAGCAACTGTCACGGGCACAAAAGCTCTTCTAATGGATATTTCTTTTAACACCTCTAAAATACGTTTTTCTGAAAGGGGAATTAACTCTGCAAGACGATAAAGTACAGATTTAGGATTTGTTGCTTGTTCACGTATAATTTCAATTGTGTAGACTTGCCGGTTTAATGCTAATGTGTTCCCAGTTCGATCATATATTATGCCTCTAGCAGGTGGTTGTAGCCGAATGTTAATTCTATTTTCTTCGGCAAGCAGCCGAAATTTATCAGCTTCTTTAACCCCTAATTGGTTCATGCGCCAAGCAAGTGTACCTGCTATTCCTAGCTGCATTCCAGCTAATAATATTGCGCGCCTTCTGAATCGTCTAGGAGTTTTAACTGGCCGATTCATGATCTATTCCTTATGGAATACGAGATGCTTTCTTCAGATTTTTTTACTTTAAATATAATTCTTACAAGTCCTACAATAATAGGATAAATCAATATATCGACCCCAATTTGTGGAAATATATTAATCCAATTCTGTCTTTCTGAAAGTGTAAATATAAGTAATATTTGTTTCGATATACTTGCCAGTAATAATATAATTGCAATTAATAACCATTCACTAAAAAATAACATTTCTATAAAAGCTGGACGGTTACGCCTCACAAATTCTGTTATGATTATTGTTATAAAAGTATTTAAGCCAAGCGGTTTAGTAAGTAAAAAATCACTTAGCATAAAAACTAAAAATATAAGCCAAATTGGTACATAATCTGGATTACGGATTATTAATACTAATGTAATTAGTAACATAATTTCAGGTAACAATATATTTACAGGAACAAGTGAAATTGGTGCTAATAAAATAAAATGACCAAGAATAAATATTAAAAAATATAAAGATTGGTTTAAGAGCACTTTTGTTTTGTATGATTTAATCATCAGATTCAGCCTTTGTTAAGGCCGGACCAATCAAGCGACTTGGTTGATTAATTGTTGCATTAGGTGAATGCCTTATAATTCTTAAATATTCTAAACCACTAAAATTTGCAGATAATTGGGCTTTAAATTGGTTTAAGTTATTAAGTGATATTTGGCCTATAAGTAAATTAGCTGGAAAAACTCCACCATCACCTGATGTAAGTATTCTATCACCTGGCTGTATTTGCTTATTATTTTCTATAAATAATAAATTTGGCTGAATGCTATTGTCACCTGATAAAATAGCACGTTGATTAGATGGTTTAATTAATACTGGAACATTACTTGAAGTATCTGTTAGAAATAATACTCGGGATGTTTTTTTACCAACACCAGAAATTCGCCCAACTAACCCTAGGCCATCCATTGCAGCCCAACCTTCTACTATACCATCTAAGGAGCCTAAATTTATGATAGCAGATTGTCTGAAAATATTGCCACTATCTACTAGTATTTTCCCAGATACATAATTTAATTTTGGGTTTAATTTAACTTTATTTAAATCTAACAAGCGTGCATTTTCTTGTTCAAGTTGTAATGCTGCCTCGCGCCATGATCTCATCTTCTGCAACTCATTGCGCAGTTCTTGGTTCTGATCATAAAGGCGTTTATAGTTTTGGAAATTCTGTGCCATTTGTGATACTTTTGTGGCAGGTGTGATAGCCCAATCTAAGTTGGGAACAATTTTATCTATAACAGCTATTCGAATAAGTTCTGCACGTGGATTATCAATTCGCCATAATATAAAAAAAGAAAATGATATTATTATAATTGCCGCTATCCCTATAAAAGCTAGTGGTCTTATAAATTTTCCATCGTCGTGTTTTTTATCTATCAATTGTTATTCCAAGTAGAATTGAATTAGGCTTCAAAGTCTAAAATGTGAGATAGTTGTTTTTCATACTCTAATGACTTTCCTGTACCTAAAGCGACACAGTTTAAACAATCTTCTGCAATAGAAATTGATAGGCCAGTTTGTTCACGCAGTGCTAGATCTAAGTTTCCTAATAAAGCTCCACCTCCAGTAAGCATAACACCTCGATCTACAATATCTGCTGCTAAGTCGGGTGGAGTGCTTTCTAGTGCTGTCATTACAGCTTCAACAATTTGTTGAACTGATTCAGATAATGCGTCAGCTACTTGCGCTTGTGTTATTTCAATTTCTTTAGGAACGCCATTTAATAGATCTCGACCACGAATTTTAATTGATTTACCCTTACCATCAATTGGCATTTTAGCAGTTCCAATTGCTTTTTTCACACGTTCTGCTGTTGCTTCTCCAACTAATAAATTTTGATGTCTTTTTAAATAGCTTATGAGTGCATCATCCATTTGGTCCCCACCAACTCTGGCAGATCGCGCATAAACAATATCACCTAAAGATAAAACAGCCACTTCTGTTGTTCCACCACCAATATCGACCACCATTGAACCGGTAGGGTCTGCTATAGGCATTCCGGCGCCAATTGCGGCTGCTATAGGCTCAGCTATTAATCCAGCTTTTCTTGCACCAGCACGCAATACACTTTCACGAATGGCACGCTTTTCCACTGGTGTAGCACCATAAGGAACACATACAATAATACGCGGTTTTGATATTTTTGATCTTGCATTTGCTTTGCGTATAAAATGTTTTATCATTTCCTCTGCAGCAACAAAGTCAGCAATAACGCCATCTCTCATAGGTCTTATAGCTTCGATTGAACCAGGTGTTCGTCCTAACATTAACTTTGCATCTTCACCGACTGCTAACACTTCTTTTTTTCCGTTTTTAATTGTATAAGCAACAACAGATGGTTCATTTAATATTACACCCTTACCCTTAACATAAACTAATGTATTGGCTGTTCCCAAATCTATAGCCATATCAGAAGTAAACATATTTCTTATTGAACCAAACATATTTGTTCTTTTTCCTTATTTTGGATTAATCATTTATTAAATCATACTTAGTCAAAGCTTATATTAAAAGCATAGACTTCATGTTCAACTTCAATAAGAGACCTTTAGGCTAATTAATGCTTACAATTTATACTATTCTAAAAGAAAAAATAATTTATCTATTAGTGATATCAAGTTGGTGCATTTTTTTCACGACGGACTAATAATTTATTTAAAGCATTAACATAAGCTTTTGCGCTTGCTACAACAGTATCAGTATCTGCAGATTGCCCAGTTACTATCTTTCCATTCTCTTCCATCCTAACAGAAACAGTTGCTTGAGCATCCGTACCTTCAGTCACTGCATGCACTTGATATAATTGCAATTGAGCTTGATGAGGAAATAGTGCTTGAATGGCTTTGAATACTGCATCTACTGGGCCATCACCAATTGCTTTATGTTTATGCTCATCTTTATCAATAATTAAAACTAAAGAAGCTGTTTGTGGACCTTCTGTACCGCAAATTACTTCAAGCGATTTTATTTGAATTGTATCATTTGCAGCATTGGTTCCTTCATCTGAAACTAATGCCAATAAATCATCATCGTAAACTTCTTTTTTGCGATCAGCTAATGCTTTAAATCTGACAAAAACATCTTTTAATTGATTGTCACCTAAATCATAGCCAAGATCTTTTAGTTTTGAGCGCAATGCTGCTCTACCTGAATGTTTACCCATGACTAAATTTGTTTCTGATAATCCAATATCTTCTGGTCGCATAATTTCAAAGGTATCGGCTGATTTCAACATGCCATCTTGGTGAATCCCACTTTCGTGAGCAAAAGCATTTTTCCCAACTATGGCCTTATTGTATTGCACCTGAAATCCAGAAACGGTTGCTACTCTGCGGCTAATATTCATTAATTTTGTTGAGTCTACCATCGTCTTAAAGGGCATTATATCGTTACGAACTCTTAATGCCATCACAACTTCTTCTAATGCAGTGTTTCCTGCGCGTTCACCCAATCCATTAATTGTGCATTCAATTTGTCTAGCGCCACCAGTTATAGCAGCAAGGGCATTTGCTGTGGCCATTCCTAAGTCATTATGACAGTGGGTCGCAAAAATAATTTGGTCAGCGCCAGGCACTCTTTCTAGAAGCATTCGAATTATATCAGCACTTTCAGATGGGGCCGTATAACCAACTGTATCTGGGATATTTATTGTAGAAGCTCCTGCTTTTATTGCAGTTTCAACTGTTCGGCATAAGTAATCTTCCTCAGTCCTTGTTGCATCCATTGGTGACCACTGAACATTAGGGCATAAATTTCTGGCATGGCTTACAGTATCATGTATACGGTCAATCATTTCATCCATTGACAGATTGGGTATTGCTCTATGTTGAGGGCTTGTTCCAATAAATGTATGGATACGAGGATTCACTCCACCTTTTACTGCCTCCCAACATCTATCAATATCTTTATATATTGCTCGTGATAAACCACAGACTTGCGCATTTTTTGTATTAGATGCAATTTCAGAAACAGCTTTAAAATCACCTTCCGATGCAATTGGAAATCCAGCTTCAATGATATCAACACCCATTTCATCAAGCATTCCTGCAATTTCTAACTTTTCATTATGGCTCATAGTGGCTCCAGGAGATTGCTCACCATCACGAAGTGTTGTGTCAAATATTAATACACGATCTTGTTTTGTCATTTTATACCTCGTCTCTAATCTTTTATACTCGATGCTTAAATATATTATATTTATCCATATATTAGCGGCAGTATAAATAGAGCTATAGTTTTTTATTTTCTTTTAAGATTATTTGGCGCATTGTCTATCCCCTGAGCTTTGCGCCCAAAAAGATGAACGCTCAGAGGAAGCTCAGTAATAAGAGTGCTGATAATGCCAGAAGTGCATTATTCATGATTGCTTCAGGAGCTTGTATTGTTTTTACATTTACCATAATTTAATAATACTTGATTTAATCAAGATTGGAACCCTTAATAAACAATTCTTATAATAAAAGTTTAATTAAGTGGTTTTTTATAATTAAAAATCTATCTGTCCTTATTATAGCAATAAAAGATACAATGTTAAAATGAATGAAAATCATACTTTCAACTCAACTAGCAGAGCTTTAATAATAGGTGCTTCAGGTGGAATAGGATCAGCTCTACCTGAAGCAATAAATGTTGCATATGGAATAACTGACATCGTAAAAATTTCACGCTCTGATGATGGCCTAGATATTACAAATGAAGATAGTATTAAAAACCTTTTTGAAAGTTTAGATGGAGAGTTTGAATTAATTTTTGTAACCACTGGTGCATTAGAAATTAATGGTATTGGGCCTGAAAAAACAATTTTACAAATGACACCAGAAAATCTTCGAGCGCACTTTGAAATAAACACATTAGGCCCAGCTTTATTAATTAAACATTTACATAAATTATTACCAAAAGAACGTAGAAGTATTTTAGTTATTCTAACTGCAAGAGTTGGATCAATCGGTGATAATAATTTAGGTGGATGGATTAGTTATCGTACTTCTAAGGCTGCCGTTCATCAAATAATAAGAACTTCGGCTTTAGAAATTAAAAATAAGTTTAAGGAATCAATTTGCATAGCCTTACATCCTGGCACTGTTAAGACTAATCTTACTCAGAAATACGTTGGTAATCACCCAAGTGTTTCACCAGATCAAGCTGCAAAGAATATCTTGAATGTAATTAATTCTTTATCTCAAGAAGATACTGGCAATTTTTTTGATTGGGCAGGCAAAAAAGTTGAATGGTAAAAGGTTTTTACTAATTTGAATCACATAAGAGGAGTTTTTTCCCTTCCAGTATCCCATATACCTTTAAAGACTCTTCCTGATGTGTAAATCATTTTCCCAACGCCATGTGGTTGAGCTTTTTTTAAGTAGCCAGAGTATATATTCCCATTACTATAGGTTGCTTTTCCAAGTCCAGTAATCTCACCATCAGTCCAATCACCAATATATCGAAAACCATTTGTTAACTTTAATTCGCCTTTTCCATGTGGGCGACCTGATTCAAAAGATCCATTATATGTCGATCCGTCGGGTTGGATTTCTAACCCAATTCCTTGTTTTAAACCTTCATACCAATCACCATCGTAAGAATGACCATCAAGGTAAGTAATCTTTCCATTACCATGGTTTTTTGCATTTTTGAAATTGCCAATGTAGATTGAACCATCTGCAAAAACTGCTCTACCATTTCCCTCTATTCTACCATTTACCCAACTTCCTGAATAAATACTGCCATCAGAATACTTTAAATTTCCATATCCATGTGGCTTACCTGCTAAATACTTTCCTAAGTATATGGAGCCATCCAAGTAAGTAGTTTTAGCACTTCCCTGAACAATATCGTTCCGCCATTCGCCATCTATTATATGACCATTTTTACTTGTAAATATTCCATTACCATGGCGTTTGTTTTTCTTGAATTGACCATGATAGATATCACCATTAGAATAATTAACTTTTCCTAATCCATGGCGTTTTCCATCAAGAAAGCTTCCTTTGTAATTTTCACCATTAACCATTTTCAAATGGCCATTTCCTGAAAATTTATCGTTAATCCACTCTCCTACATAGGTTGTGCCATTAATATATTTGATTTCGCCAAAACCATATCGTTTGCCATCTAGAACGCTACCAGAGAATATGCTTTTATCTTTATATGTAATATCTGATTTTCCAGTTTGCTTTCCATACAACCATTCACCATTATATGTAGTTCCTGAAAGTGTTGTAAGTATGCCCTTACCATGCTGATTAGCGTCCTTGAATTCTCCAACATAAGTAGATCCATTAGCATATTTAGCGGTTCCATTTCCAATGATTTTTCCATTGAACCATTCGCCTTCATAGCTTCCGCCATCTCTAAATTTTATTTTACCTTTACCATTAGGTTCGCCTTTAGAGAATTGACCAATGTATATTGAACCATTTGGATATTTTGCTTCTCCTTGTCCTTCAATTTCACCATCAATCCAATCGCCTGTGTAAGAAAATCCATTTGATGAAATATAAGAAGCTATACCATGTCTAATTCCATCTCTAAATGTACCTTGATAAACGCTGCCATCATCATATTGTTTTAATATTACTTCATTTTCAGCCCAAATAGGTGTAGCTGTAAGTGCTAAAGCTTTCAAAGTGATACAAACTATTATTGTTTTGATTGTCGACATTGATTATCCCTATTTATCGTAGCGAAGTATTATTATTCTCATTAGACTCTAAAACTAAGTAAAACTAGGGGCAATCGTTTTAATTGTGCACTTTTAAAGATTGTAAACTCTGCTAGATATAAATTATATTAAAATATTCAAAAGGACTAATAATGACTGAAGAATTTAAACTTACTATGGCTCAGCTGAACGCATGTGTGGGCGACTTTGAGGGTAATTTAAATAAAGCTCGTCATGCATTTTCTTTAGCACGTAAAGAAGGCGCAGATATGTTAGTTCTGCCTGAAATGTTTTTAACAGGTTATCAAACTCAAGATCTAGTCCAAAAAAAAGCTTTTGTCGAAGATGCTCAGAGAGAATTGAGTAAATTTGCTGAAGAGTGTTCAGATGGCCCCACAGTTGGAATAGGTGTTCCAATGCGTGACGGTGATAAAGTATATAATGCATATGCTATTTTGCAAAATGGTAAAATTTTAACGCAAATTTGCAAACATCATTTACCTAATTATAAAGTTTTTGATGAAAAACGCGTTTTCAGTAGTGGTGAAATTCACGGTCCATATGTTGTTAATGGTGTCAGAATTGGATCCCCAATTTGTGAAGATGCATGGTTTTCTGACGTTTGTGAGACATTGGAGGAGACTGGAGCTGAAATTTTAATTAGCCCTAATGGTTCACCTTATTATCGAGGTAAGTTCGATAAACGTATATCACTAATGGTAAGTCGAGCGGTAGAAAATAAACTTCCAATGGCATATTTAAATCTTGTGGGTGGGCAAGATGATCAGGTTTTTGATGGAGGCTCATTTGTAATTAATTCAGATGGTGCATTGGCACTTCAAATGCCATTATTTGAAGAAAAAATTGAAACAATTACTTTCAAAAGAACATCAGTTGGCTGGGTCGCTGAAGAAGGTATAAAGTCATCATATCCTGATCATTGGGAGCAGGACTATCATGTAATGGTGTTAGCATTAAGAGATTATATGGAAAAGACTGGCTTTAAAAAAGCTCTTCTTGGAATGTCTGGAGGTATTGATTCCGCACTTGTCGCAGCAATTGCCTGTGATGCTTTAGGTTCTGATAATGTACGTTTGATTATGTTACCTTCAGAGTATACCAGTAAAAACAGTTTAGAAGATGCTACAAATTGTGCTAATTCATTAGAAGCTAAAATACAAACAATACCAATATCAGAAAGTTTCAACGTTGTTTTAAGCACATTAGAACCAATTTTTGATGGTCTAGAACCAGATACAACTGAAGAAAATATACAATCCAGGCTTCGTGGACTATTATTAATGAGTTTATCAAATAAGTTTAATGAAATGCTACTGACTACTGGAAATAAGTCTGAAGTATCGGTTGGGTATTCAACTATTTATGGGGATATGGCTGGTGGGTATAATCCAATAAAAGATCTTTATAAAACGCGTGTCTTTGAGACATGTCGATGGAGAAATAAAAATCATTTTTCATGGATGAAAGGTCCAAAAGGTAACGTTATTCCAGATGAAATAATAAATAAGCCACCAACTGCAGAATTAAGAAATAACCAAAAAGACTCAGATAGTTTGCCAGATTATGAAATCTTGGATGGAATTCTAGAGATGCTTATGGATAATGATGCTTCTGTTGCTGATTGTGTTGCGGCTGGATATGATCGAAATGTTGTGAAACACGTGGAGAACTTATTGTACATTTCAGAATATAAAAGATTCCAATCAGCACCTGGGGCAAGATTATCGCTAAAAGCTTTTTGGTTAGATAGGCGTTATCCTATTGCAAACAGATGGCGAGATAATAAATAAATATATAAACTAATTTGAAAATATTTGATATGATTTATGACCCTTGGACTCTCTAGAAATTCAGGCTATTGAAATTCAAACAGTAAAAGAGATTATAATGAAAACTACACGTTTTGCACCAAGTCCAACAGGTTATATCCATGTTGGAAATTTACGCACTGCATTATTTAATTATTTGATTGCACGTAAAAATGGGGGTGAATTTATTCTTAGATTAGATGATACAGACCCAGTTCGCTCTACTGATGAATATGCGGATGCAATCAAAGAAGATTTAGCTTGGTTAGGTTTGCATTGGGATAGAGTGGAAAAACAATCAGATAGAATAGATCAATATAATGATAGTGCTGAAAAATTACGTAAATCTGGTCGTCTTTATGAATGTTTTGAGACTCCTGTTGAGTTGGATTTAAAGCGTAAAAAACAATTAAATATGGGCAAACCTCCAGTTTATGATCGATCCGCTTTATTACTGTCAGACGCAGAAATCCAGAGTCTAAGATTAAATCGTGAGGGGCATTGGAGATTTAAATTAGATTTAGAGCGTATAAATTGGAAAGATGGTATATTAGGTGATCTATCTATTGATGCTGCATCAGTTTCTGACCCCGTTTTAATTCGTGGAGATGGTCAATTTCTTTATACAATGGCATCTGTTTGTGATGATATTGATTTTGGAATTACTAGTGTAGTACGTGGATCTGATCACGTTACAAATACCGCTACGCAGATTCAAATAATTGAAGCCTTGAATGGTAATGTCCCAAGTTTTGCTCATCACTCATTACTAACTGGACCCAAAGGTGAACCTTTATCAAAGAGATTAGGCACATTATCTTTAAGAGATTTACGTGCAAATGGATTAGAGCCAATGGCAATATTATCATATATGTCCAGATTAGGTTCAAGCGAACCTATAGAATTATTTGATAATTTATCAGATTTAACTGAGAATTTTAATATTTCTAATTTTGGAGCTCAACCTACGAAATTTGATCTAAATGATATCAGCCCAATTTCGAAAAAATATATTTCTGGATTAGATGTCTCTGTTGTATCAGAATTTTTATTAAATTCAGGTATTCCAGCTGATAAAATTCCAGATTTTTGGCTAATGGTAAGAGATAACATTAATACTCAAGCAGAAGTTAAAAATTGGTGGAGCATATGTTTTGAAGGTGTAACGCCATTGATTGATAAAGAAGATTTAGAATTTATTAGTATTGCAAAATCATTATTACCGGTAGGTACATTTGATGAAAATACATGGAAAATTTGGACTTCTGAAATAAAAGAAGTTACGGGACGTAAAGGTAAGGCTTTATTTATGCCCCTTCGTAAAGCGTTAACAGGGGTGGAGCATGGTCCAGACATGTCAAAACTACTACCCTTGTTACAAAAAATAAATATTTAATTTTTCTTTAAATTTACCACCCTTCAATTTTGAAGGGTGGTATCTAAAATTTAGCCACGGCCTTTCCAAGGTATTAGTCGGCTTTCCGCTTTGCGCATTAATACTTCGATTGCAAATCCAATAATTCCAATAATAATAATACCAATAATAACAATATCTGTTAATTGAAATTTAGAAGCTGCAATAATCATTTTACCAGCACCTTTTTCCGCAGCAACAAGTTCGGCAGCAACCACTGTTCCCCAACAAACTCCCATTGCAACTCTTGCACCGGTAAATATTTCTGGAAGTGAGTTGGGTAATATTACTTTGAGCAGTAATTGTTTTTTTGTAGCGCCTAAAGAATAAGCTGCATGGACTTTTGAAATATTAACACCTGAAACTCCTGCTCGCGCAGCAATGGTCATAATCCAAAGAGCAGCGAGGAATAAAAGACTTATTTTTCCTTGCTCCCCGATTCCAAACCAAATGATGATTAATGGAATTAATGCGAGTGGTGGAACTGGTCGCATAAACTCTACAATTGGATCAAACCACCCACGGAACCAATTTGAAAGTCCCATTGCAAATCCTAGAGGAATACCAAATAGGCATCCTAATGAAAAACCTAAAATTACTCGAATTAAAGACCAAAACACATTTTCCCATAGTCCAACATTCGTATAACCTTCTTTATTGAGCTTCAAGAAGCTTTTCCAAACGTCTTCTGGCGCTGGTAAATATAATGCTTCCATTGTCATTCCTGCATAAGGACGAATTTGCATGCTACCTTTAGAAGTTAATAAAACTTCACCATTACCAAAGTTAATTTTTTCATTCCTAGATATTGGCTGGCCATTAATTTCTATAATATTAAAACCTTCAGTTTCTTTTGCGCCGATCTTTTTAGCGGAAAGTAATGCTGTCCGTCTTTCACGTACTTTTATTGCACTATTTTTTGCAAAACCTGACATAGAATTATCAGCTTTTTCAAGCTTTGGTTTATCGTTAAAAGTGTGTACCAGTAAATTTACAGTACCTTTGTCTCTTTTTCCGTAACTATCTTCTGCGGTATACTCAAAACTAGTTTTACCTAAAAATGGTGCTGGCAATTGGATTGGTCCTAGTAGGCTGGATCCAGTTGCTAGTCCCCAAAAAAAGAAGATTGCAACTACAGATGCAACAGAAGCAAATCTGTTTGCAACAACAGCACTTTCATCGCCAAAGGTTACTGTTTTTAAACTTGTATAGCCTTTAGCTTTATTACGACTATCAATGAAGAATTTGTGAATAACCCAACTGGCTGCACTAAATATCATGTAGATTATGAATATTATAGCAATTCCAAAGACCATCCAAATTGTCGTGGATAATAAACCGGCAACCTCACTACCCTCAGGCATGTTGAACCAAAAAAAATTACTTATCGAAGCAGTAATAGGTGTAATTGAATTTATCATACTAGCTCTCCGCTCTTCCCATAATTTCTTCTTCCATATTCCAAATCATGTTGAGAATCTCATCACGTGTAGGGCCAAATTTTTTATGTCGCTTTATTTCGCGTAGATCAGCGCCAACCCCTAATTCAGCAAAGGGTAAATTATATTCTTTATGTATTCTTCCAGGACGAGGAGCCATTACGATTAAACGTTCACCCAATAATAATGCTTCTTCAACAGAGTGTGTAATTAAAATAATGGTTTTACCGGTCTTTTTCCATATATCTAACACCAATGATTGCATTTTTTCTCTAGTTAAAGCGTCCAATGCTCCCAACGGTTCGTCCATAAGTATAACATCAGGGTCATTTGCTAAACATCTTGCTAAAGCAACACGTTGTTGCATTCCGCCTGACATTTCATAAATCATTTTATCTGCAAAATCTTGTAGGCCAACAATATCTAATAATTCAGTTACTTTTTCATCAATTTCAGATTGGGGAGTACCTTTCATTTTAGGTCCAAAACCAATATTTTTTGAAACATTCATCCACTCGAATAAAGCACCCTGTTGGAACACCATGCCTCGTTCAGAACTTGGTTTTTTAACAACTTCGCCGTTAAGATTTATTATCCCATCAGTTGGAGCTAAAAAGCCTGCAAGTATGTTTAATAAAGTAGTTTTACCACACCCAGAAGGGCCAAGCACTGAAACTAGCTCACCTTTTTGGATATTAAGATTAATGTTTTTTAAAGCTTCTACAGAACCACCATTCGGTAATTCAAAAGTCATCGAAACATCATTTATATTCAAGCCTGACATTAATGTGTCCATAAATAAAGTTTGTAAAAAGGGCGTGACAATTCATTTGTCACGCCCAAAGAGTAATTAAATTATTGAGCCGCTGCAGCTGCTAAATATGTAGTGTTAACCAAAGCATCATAATCGTCTAATGCTGTGATTTTACCGGCTGCTTCTAGAGCAAGTGCTTGACGTTTTAAATCGCCTGCTAACCATTTACCCATCCACTGGTCAGACAGCTGTGTTTCAGCTGACATGAAAGCCATAACGCCTAAAATTGCTACTGTGCCTTCCATATCCATACCAGCTTCAATAGAAATTGCTTCATACATTGGCTCAGGGTTTTCAGCATACATTGCGTTCATGTCTGATGTCACTTTTAAGAAAGTAGTTACAACATCAGCATTTGCTTCAGCAAAAGAACTAGGTGTTGAAGTTACATCGTAAATAACGCCTGATACAGCTTCTTTTTCAGGTCCTGAAAGCAATACGTTTCCGTGCTCTTTCATACGACGTAAAGGTCCACCCCATCCACAAACCATATCAAATTCACCAGATGCAAAAGCTGCTGCAGAATCTACTGGTGTCATATCAACAATTTTGAAATCACTTTCGGCTAAACCAAAGTGACCAATTTGTGCTAAAAAGTCAGAGTGAGCAGCTGTACCGATTGGTAAAGCAACTTGCTTACCTTTTAATTCAGCTGTGTTATCCGCATCGATTTCAAGTGATGAACGTACAACGCAATTATTGTTATCTGAATAAGTTTCAGCGATATCAATAACTTGTAAATCCTGCCCAGCAGCAGTCGCTACTAGAAAAGGTGTCACGCCTTGTGAATATGAAATATGTACATCACCAGATGCCATTGCAGCAGACATTGCAGTACCAGCGTCAAAAGAAACCCACTTTACTGGGATGCCTAATGCTTCATCATATAGTTTGTTGTGTTGTGCATATTGGTTAGCAGTTGGCCATTCCATGAAGTAGCCAACAACTAGTTCATCTAATGCCATTGCTGATGTGCCTGTAGTTGCAGCAAGTGCAACAGCCATAGCTGTGAGTGTTTTTGTAATCTTCATCTTGCGATCTCCCGTGTTGTTGCAAGTCTATCGCTTATTGCGACTTTTTAAATTCTGTTGATTAAACAACGAATCCGTAGGTTAGATTGCACCAATAACCCAATAATGACAAAGGTAAATATTTGTTGAATAAATTTGGGCTTTATTGCGCGACGAAAATACACAGATTCACGACAAATTTCGTTTTTAGAGGACTATTTTAAATATTTAAAATAGTTGATAGCGCTAACAAAATTTATTGCCAAAGCATTTCAGGGGTAATTGATTCTATGGGTTCCCCACCAGTTTTTATTAATTGATGGTATTTTTGAATATTTGGTAAACAGTGAGATGCAAAAATGTTGGTGTATGAAAATTTAGCATCTAAAAATGTTAAACTCCAATTACCAGTGTTTTTTTGCTTTGATGCAGCATTTGCAGATCTAAGCGTCATCCATCCTCCACAAAGTGTTCCCATCATCATTAGAATTGGTACTGAAACGGCACTTAGTTGGCGTAATAATTTTTTATTTTCTACAATATAATTAATGGTATCATTTGCTAAATTAGCAGCATCTAAAAGCTGCTTTGAGCTAAAGTTTAAATTAATATCTGCTTCATTTATTACCTTAGCTTCAAGTTTGATTTCATTTATTAATTCTAAAATAGAAGATCCTTCGTCACGAAGTATTTTTCTATGTAATAAATCGTTTGCTTGTATGGCTGTTGTTCCTTCATAGATTGGCAATATTCGAGCATCTCTGTAGTGTTGTGCTGCACCAGTCTCTTCGATGAACCCCATTCCTCCATGGATTTGGATCCCATCTGATGCAATTGATACAGATCTTTCTGTCAACCATCCTTTCATAATTGGAATCATTAACTCTGATCGTGATAACCAAAATTTACTTTCAGAAGATTCATTTTTAGAAAGATCAATTGCGGCTGCTGTATAAAACATGATACCACGCATAGCTTCAATTTCTGAACGCATTGAAGATAAAAGTCTCATAACATCCGGATGATGATGGATGCTATCACCTTCTTTTCTATCTAGCGGTATTCCTTGAACACGTTCTGCAGCGTAAGATTTTGCTTGATGAAACGCACGATTGGAAATTGATAAACCCTGCACTCCGACGCCAAACCGAGCATCATTCATCATTGCAAACATGATAGATAAACCTTGATTTTCTTCACCTACTAAAAATCCTATTGCACCTTGGTTTTCACCAAATTGTAATACAGTTGTTGGTGACCCATTTATTCCTAATTTGTGTTCAATAGAAATGCATTTTACATCGTTTTTTTCGCCTAATGAACTATCGACATTTATTAAAAATTTAGGAACGATAAATAATGAGATACCTTTTATTCCACTTGGTGCTCCTTCAACACGAGCCAAAACTAGGTGGATAATATTTTCTGACATATCATGTTCACCATATGTGATATAGATTTTTTGTCCTTTAATGAGATAATGATTACCTTGACGAAATGCCATTGATTTCAAAGAACCTAAGTCAGTTCCAGCATGAGGTTCGGTCAAGTTCATAGTTCCAGTCCATGAGCCATCGATCAATTTTGGTAAATATGTTTGTTTTTGTTTTGGGGTTCCATATTTCTCCAAAGCGTGAATCTGTCCTTGGCTTAATAAGTGACATAATGAAAACGATATATTTGCAGAATGCCACATTTCTGCTGCAGCAGCAGAAATTATTTTTGATAAGTCTTGTCCGCCAAATTCTTCTGAAGCTTCTATTGAGCACCAGCCTGCTTCACTCATCTCTTTATATGCTTCTTTAAAACCTTTTGGAGTTTTAACTGAGTTATCTGGTATCCATTTACATCCTTCTTGATCGCCTGAATGATTTAAAGGAGCTATGACATCACGTGCAAATTTTGCTGCTTCGTATAAAACTGCATCTACGGTATCATTTGAGATATCATGTATTTCGGAAATAAGTTTATGTATTTCTGCTCCAAGTGCGTGTTGAATCGCAAATCTTAAATCATTTTCTGAAGCATCAAACATTTCGATTCCTTAAATCTTTTTTACTTTTTAACACTTGATCATTCTCAATACATTAAAAACGTTAGGTCACAGATATTATTTATTTAGTAAAAAATTAATCTAAATCTCACATTTAGTCTCCTTTGTTGTTCCGACATTGTAATGTATGATGTACTATGAAAAAATGAAAAACATAAACCGATTCATACATTTGCGATTACACTCTGCTTACTCTTTATTAGAGGGAGCAATGCATGTTAAAAAATTACCAATTGTTGTTTCAAATGAAGGCATGCCAGCTGTTGCATTAACAGATACAAATAACATGTTTGGCGCATTAGAGTTTTCAGAATTGGCTTCTTCAGAGGGTGTGCAACCTATAATTGGTTGTCAGGTGGATTTAGCTTATATGACAGCTGATAATCCTCGTGATAAAAATCCAAAAGCATTACCTATTGTGTTATTAGCCCAATCTGAAATTGGTTACCTTAATTTAATGAAGTTGAATTCATGTTTGTTTCTTGAGTCTGGTGAGGAAGCTCCACATATAACAACTGCACAATTACAAAAATATAATCAGGGAATAATTTGTCTTACTGGCGGCGCATTAGGTCCTATTGGTAAATTGTTGCAAGAAAATCATATTGATAAGGCAAAAATTTTATTAAAACACCTTTCTGAGATTTTTCTTAATCGCACATATGTTGAAATACAAAGGCATGGAAGTGATGAAGAAAAATATACCTTAGAAGAGAAGAAAACTGAAAAGTACTTTTTAGAGATGGCGTATTCTTTGAGTTTGCCATTAGTAGCAACTAATGATGTATATTTTCCAAAACGTGAAATGTATGCTGCACATGATGCATTATTATGTATTTCTGAAGGCTCTTATGTTGATCAACAAGCTGATAGACGAAGGCTTACTCCAGAACATTATTTTAAATCTTCAGAAGAGATGATTGCATTATTTTCTGATTTGCCTGAGGCAATTGATAATACTATAGAGATAGCTAAACGTTGCGCTTTTAAAGTATACAAACGTGACCCAATCCTTCCAAAATTTGCTGAAGATGAGGTTCAAGAATTAAGACGGCAAGCTAATGATGGATTGCAAAAGCGATTAGACGTAATTCCTCATGCTTCGAGTGTAAAGGTTTATCAAGATAGGTTAAATTTCGAACTAGATATTATTGAAGGTATGGGGTTCCCTGGTTATTTTCTTATAGTAGCAGACTTTATACGTTGGTCAAAATCAAATGATATCCCAGTAGGACCAGGCCGTGGCTCAGGTGCTGGATCATTGGTTGCATATGCTTTAACAATTACCGACTTAGATCCGCTTCGTTATTCTTTACTGTTTGAAAGATTTTTAAATCCAGAACGTGTATCTATGCCAGATTTTGATATTGATTTCTGCATGGACCGGAGAGAAGAAGTTATTCGGTATGTTCAAGAGAAATATGGCCGTGACCGCGTTGGTCAAATAATCACTTTTGGGGGATTGCTTTCAAAAGCAGCAATTCGTGATGTTGGAAGAGTTCTTCAAATGCCGTATGGCCAGGTTGATCGCCTTTCAAAACTAATTCCTGTTGAGGGCGTTAAACCGGTAAGTATTGAAAAAGCATTAGCAGAAGAACCGCAGTTAAGAGAAATGGCAAAGTCAGAAGAAGTAGTAGATAGAATGCTTAAATATGCTCAACAAGTTGAGGGATTATTAAGAAATGCATCTACACACGCCGCTGGGGTTGTTATAGCTGATAGGCCAATTGATGAGCTTGTTCCATTATACCAAGACCCTAGATCAGATATGCCAGCTACACAATTCAATATGAAATGGGTTGAACAAGCTGGTTTGGTTAAATTTGATTTTTTAGGTTTAAAAACACTTACAGTAGTGAAGGGCGCTGTTGACTTGATTAAAAGACGTGGTGTTGATATTAATATTGATGCAATTGATTTAGAAGATAAGGCTACATTTGAGTTATATGCAAGTGCAAAAACTGTTGCTGTATTTCAAGTTGAATCTAGTGGAATGATGGATGCACTGAGGCGAATGAAGCCAAATTGTATTGAAGATATTGTTGCGCTAGTTGCTTTATACCGACCCGGACCAATGGAGAATATTCCACAATATTGTGATGTAAAAAATGGGCGTGCAGATAGGGAACTTATGCACCCTTCCATTGACCATTTGCTTGAGGAAACTCAAGGGATTATTGTTTATCAAGAGCAGGTTATGCAAATTGCTCAAGAAATGGCTGGGTATTCACTTGGAGGTGCTGATCTATTGCGACGTGCAATGGGTAAAAAAATCCAATCAGAAATGGATAAAGAGCGGCCTAAATTTCTCGAAGGTGCATCAAAAAATAGCGTAGATTCAAAGAAAGCTGAAGAGGTTTGGGATTTGCTCGATAAGTTTGCAAACTATGGATTTAATAAATCACATGCTGCTGCATATGCTGTTGTATCATATCAAACAGCTTGGCTAAAAGCTAATTATCCAGTTGAATTTATGGCTTCAGTTATGAATTGCGACCTTCATTTAACAGATAAACTTCATGTATATTTTGATGAAGTAAAGCGATTAGAAATACAAATTATTCCACCTTGCATCAATAGGTCAGAGTCCTTGTTTAGTGTAAATAATGGAATGATTGCATATGCATTAGGTGGACTGAAAAATGTGGGTTCAGAAGCAATGCGATTGTTTACGGATGCAAGAAAGAATGGTGGTCTATTTCTTGATTTAATAGACATTGCACGACGGGTTGACTTGAAGAGAGTTGGGAAGCGTCCATTAGAAATGCTTGTGAGAGCAGGTGCATTTGACCAATTAGATAGCAATCGTAAAAAAGTTTTTGAAAGTTTGGACGCATTGGTTGGGTATTCTTCAGCAACACATGAGGAAATGAATTCTTCTCAAGGAGGCCTTTTTGGAGATTCAGGTGAAGATTTGCCAGCGCCTAGATTGCCTATGCCTGAAGACTGGTTGCCCGTTGAGCGCTTGTCTGAAGAACATAAAGCAATTGGCTTTTATTTATCTGGCCATCCACTAGATGACTATATGGGAGCATTAAAACGTAAAAATATTTTAACTTTGGAAGAGCTTGAACAAAAAGCACAAGGTGGAAAAATTATTGCAAAAATTGCTGGATCTGTATCGGGAAAACAAGTTCGAAAGTCTGCTAAGGGAAACCGTTTTGCTTTTGCACAGTTAACAGATCCTACAGGAGCATTTGAGGTGACAATTTTTTCAGATGTATTAGAGAAATTTGCTGATTGTTTTGATGTAGGCCAAAATGTAACTCTAACTGTAGAGGCTAATATTGATGCAGATCAATTAAAGCTTTTAGTCAGAAGTGCTCAGCCAGTTGATATATCTGTGCAAGATGCAGCTGCAATGGGTTTAAAAATATTCGTTTCTAGTGAAGAAGCGGTTGAGTCAATTGCAACCCGTTTGAATGAAATATCAAAAGACGCTCCTAAACGTGCACTAGGCCCAGTGCATTTAATTTTATCACATCCCGAATTGCCTGGTGAAGTTGAAATTGCCCTTAAAAATTCTTATCCTGTAAATACACAAATCAAAGGTGCAATAAAACACATTGATGGTGTGTTGGAAGTTTTAGAATTCTAGCAATCAGATCACCAATGAGGTGGTGGAGTATCATTAATAGATATCCCACTAGCTGAGTTAGCTTCATCTTGAGCGGCTCTTTCCATTAGTAGCTGAATGCGACGTTCTGCAACGTCCAGTCGATTGGCCTGCTGGGCTACAATATCTGAGAGCTCTTCTGATAACCTAAGGGCTTCAGTCAATTTAATTTCTATTTCGATAATTCGTTCTTTTTGATCCATACAAAATCAATACAATTCTACGTTAAATTTGACAAGGCTCGCTTGCCCCAGATTACACGATAAGTTAGAGATAGCTTAACACAAGGATTAATAAATTATGGCTAAAGATAAAAAGAAAAAAATAATGCGGCCAAAGGCTATTCCACCAAAAGGGTTTCGAGATTATTTTGGAACAGATGTAGCTGAACGTAATTTGATGTTAACTCAAATTACAGAAGTATATCATAGCTGTCTCTTATACACATCTGACGCTGCCGACGAATAGAGAGG
>OJHA01000035.1_pt1 | contig 21337 bp, 18 predicted proteins | sample 1595071 | NCBI WGS metagenome assembly OJHA01 (sample SAMN05416703, study PRJEB24817) | seawater metagenome | isolation source: Sea water | place: Canada:Atlantic | collected 2013-07
GGTGAAAGATTGGAAGAGTATTATTTTTAATTATACGTTTTGATAATTCAACATTTGCTTCAATGATTGCTTTAACATCAGCATTAGCTGATGCATCACTACAAGTTATTGTACCAGCACAGTCTAAACTATATTCAAAAATTTTGTTTGTTGAAGCAGAAGAACCAGCATCATTAGTAACAAACAACTTCGTAAAATTTGCTGTAAATATAAAGCCTCTCATATCACTAACTCTGACGCCTAAATCGTATTCAGTAGAAGTAGAAGATATAGTTGTGATATCCCAAGGTGTACTTAGGGTATATTTGTGCATTTTATTATTATCATCACCTGCAACATACAAAATGGTCCCATCAGAATGCAATTGAATATTTCTCATTGATGTGTCAGACGAACTGGCAAGAATGGCCGATAAAGAACCCACTGAAACTCCAGATCTAAGATCAAAAGGAGTTGTTAATATATATTCTCTTATTCTGTCTCTCGTCATTCCACCTACAAACATACGTGTTCCATCAGGTTTGAATGTTAAAGTTCTTACTTGATCTTCAAAGGGAGTATCACCCGTTATGTCTACTTCAAATATTTTCTCACAATCCAATGTGGACGTATCCCAAGCAGTTGTTAATTTAAATTGATAGACGGCAACTCCAGGACCTCCAGAGTGATCTTTGTTGGTAGTTATAAACATTCTTGTTCCATCAGGTTTAAATTCAATGGCGTGTGGTAATTGCATATCTTCACTTGTACTACATGTTAATTGTGTTCCAGCTCCATCATCAAATGTTCTTGTTGCTGTACTTATATCGAATGGAGTGCTGAGCGAATATTGAACCATGTAGGCATCCTCATTCCCAACACGATTTGTTACATACATTATGCTTCCGTCTGGTTTAAAGTTTATTCCTCTAACACCAGGCACATCTGTGGAAAGTATTTTTTCTTTTTGAAATTCTAAAAAAGCAAAAGCATTAGAATAAAATAAAGCTAAAAAGCTGAATACAAAAAATGATGTCTTGAGAATTTTTTTCACCTCTGCAGACTAGTGAATTTGGGATAAATACAACTGTGTTGGTGCTCAAATCGAATTAAATTTGTTAGTTATAACTTCGTTTTTTAAGATTTATTTTGACTCATTGACAACTGACCAAAATGGGTGGAAATACCAACTTATAATTTTAAATAAAAAATGATAAAAAGTATTCCAAGCATATCTAGTGAAGTTGATGAAGAAAAAATCTTCAAAATTATTAATGAAAATTTTAGTCAACTAGCACCTGCATATTATACATTAGTTAGTAGCTGGCTTATAAATGCTTACAAAGTTCATAAGGGTATCGATAAGTTTATAATTTTAATTTATCTGATTAATAAAGACTTTATATTCTATAGAAAAAATGGACTAGTAGTTGATTATGATACGTTTTATAAGGATAAATCATTAGAAATTCCAAAAATTAATATTTCTGATATCGCAAAAGATCTTCTAATACCCAAAGAAAATGTAAGAAGAAAAATATCTGAATTAGAAGAAAAAGGTATTATTAAAAGAAGAGGAAAAAAAATCTTTATTGAAAGATCTGGTTTTATACAATCAAAGACTAATATAACTTTAAATGATTTTAGTGTTTTAGTTTCTAAATTTAGTGAAGTATTAAAAGATAAAAAAATAACTGATAAATCTTTTGATACAGAAGAAATTTCAAAATCAATTAAAGAAAATTTTTCTTTTTGTTGGTATCAATTTTACAAGTTTATATTTATTTTTACTAACAGTTGGAAAGCAGGTACTAAAACTCAAGATTTAGAAACAGTATGTGTGGGATTAATTGTACTGATTAATACAGTTCAAAATAGAAATTTTAAAAATAAAAGTTTAGATAGAAAAAAATATCTTAAAGAAATTCAAAAACCTGATCATATTGGTATTAATGCATTTTCTATAGCGGAGATAACAGGAATTCCAAGGGCAACGGTTGTTAGAAAATTAGAATTTTTAATGAAAAACAAATTTCTAAATATTAGTGAAAAAAAACTTTATACTTTTGGTATGACTATGCAAAGTAAACAATTCAAAGTGATTTCTAAATTACAAGATAGAAATATGAATGCTTTAAGTAAATTTTTGTATAGGGTTTTTAACCAAATTAATGTGATAAATTCTAATTAGATTTTCTTAAAATAAAAACAAAGATTACAGAGGTTGCCATCATTACTAAAGCATAAGCAGCGGTTGGCACCATATAAATAATATTATCAAATAATTGAGTTGCAACAAAAACTGCTAAAGTTCCATTTTGCAAACCACACTCTAAAGAGATAGCTCTTTGTTGAGGTACACCTGATGCAAAAAATTTTGCAACATAAAATCCTATCACCATCATAGTTAGATTTAATATTAGGGCTATTAAACCTGCTCGAGTTAAAAAGCTTACAATTTTATCCCATTCTTCAATATATATTGCTGCAAAAACAAGTAAAAATAATGCAATAGAAAATCTTTGAATTAACTTCAAATTTCTAATCACTAAATCACCACTAAAATGTCTGATAGTCATTCCAATTATTACTGGAACTGTGACTACAAAAAACATTTTTAAAGCTATAGCTGTCATTGTTATGTCTTTTTCAACATAGGTGATATCAAATATATTAATTGAATTGATCACAATGAATGGCACCGTAACTATACTTAATAAGCTCATAACCGCTGTCAGTGATATTGATAATGCTACATCACCATTTGCAAATTTTGTAAGAACATTTGAGGTTACACCCCCTGGAGCAGCTGCGATTAACATTACTCCTAAGGCCATTTCAATCGGCACACTTAAGGTAATGATAAGTAGATAAGCAACAATTGGTAAAACAATTAACTGACAAATAAAACCAATAAAAAAATCTTTAGGGTTTTTTACAACTCTTAAAAAATCATCTACTGTTAAAGAGGCTCCTAGGCCAAGCATAATAAGGGCTAAAGCAATTGGGGCGATGTTAGTTACTATTTCCATTAATCTTATTTAGAATTTAAAAGTAACATCCACCCATTATGGTCAGTTGTCAACCCATTTTGGTCAGTTGTAAATATGATAAGATAAATCCTCAAAAATAAAGTTATAGCTAAAAAATTTAATTTGATTTTAACACCCGTACAGATGTATTTATTTCAAATACATTAGTCAACTTAGGTAAAATTATAAGATTTATATCTTTTAAAAGATGGTGTTAAAAAAGAGCAAAAACTATCCAATTGATATTAAAGTAAGATCATCACTTAATTTTCCAGATTTAGAGCTGTCAATTATTTTTTTACTAATATCTGATAAGTGTTTCTTCGAATCTTTTGTGTAGTTATCTTCAATTATTTCAATTGAACCTTCAATACCTATTTCTTGTCCTTCAGCATTTAAACTTTCAGATAAGCCATCTGTAAAAACATAAAATTTGTTTCCATTTAAAACTTGTTTATTAATTTTATAAATTGATTTATTTTTTTGGTGAATAACCCCCATCGGCGGCGCTTCACTATCAAAATTTTGGTATTTACCATTTTTGTCTCTAATGATAGCTGGTTGATGTCCCGCATTTACCCATGAAACTTCTTTGGTAATTAAATCATATTTTCCAAGAACACATGTCACAAACATGCCTGATGTTTTGGTGAGAAATAAATCGTTATTCATATGAAGCATCATTTCATCTGGATCTACCTGATCTCTTGACATGACTTCAAATAAAGTAGAGGCTTTTGCCATCACCATTCCAGCATGAACTCCCTTACCTGCTACATCTGCAATTATAAAATTAATACTATCATTATGGGGATAAAAACTAAAAAAATCACCTGAAACTTCTCTCGAAGCAATATTAATTCCTTGCACAGGATAATTTTGTAAATCTCTTTTTGGTAAAAAATTTTCTTGAACTTTTACAGCCAAATTTATTTCTTTGGAAATTCTACTTCGCCACTTTTCTTTTTCATTTTCGCTAACCTCAAGCTTGTTCATCAATTTATTATAATAAAGTCCTATTACCCCTCCTGCAGTGAAAGGATCTTGTGGGCCTCTAACAGAGAGATCTCCACTTTCAGACTGTTTTTCAAGGATTGAAATTAAATCATGTTCTACTGAAACTGCATTATGTTCAGCAATATTTAATCCTAATTCCTCTTGTAAAGGAGTTACTCTTAATGGATAAAAATAATTTAAAATTTTTAAAATAATATAAGATCCAAAAAATGCGAAAGCACCAATTGCTAATATTCCTATAACCTGGACTTCAATTTGCTCTAACCTTGTAAGTCCTGTTCCTAATTTTTCTAAATCACTGAACAAACCAACTGAAATAGTTCCCCATACACCTGCTCCTAAATGAACTGGCACTGCACCTACAACATCATCTATCTCATATTTGTTTAACAGTTCATTTATAAAAATTGCTACGATTGCACCAATAATACCAACGAAAATTGCCGTAACTGATGTCATTGAATTACAACCAGCTGTTATAGCAACCAATCCTGCAAGAGGACCTAATATTACATAAAATGGATCTGGTTTTTTAAATAATAAAAATGAAATACCTAGTCCAGTTAACAACCCAAAAGCAGCAGAAAGAAATGTGTTTATCAATATTAGTGGTACTGTTTCATCCATTGCTCCATTACTTCCGCCATTAAAACCAAACCAACCAAACCATAAAATTAAGGTTCCTAAAACGGCTAACGGAAAACTAGAGCCAGTAAATTTACCTTTATTAGACTCAGAATATTTACCAATTCTTGGCCCTAAAATTAATACAGCAGCAAGTGCAATCCATCCTCCAACAGAATGAACAATAGTACTACCAGCAAAATCAACAAAACCAAGTTTTGTTAACCATCCAGTATTTTTAATTTCTCCCGTAACAGCCAATAACTGCGTAGTATCATTCATATTATTTAGATAACTGGATGACCAAGCCCAATGACCAACAATTGGATAAATTATGCCAGTTGCAATTATCGTTATTATTAAATATCCATTAAATTTCATTCTTTCAGCCACAGCGCCAGAAACTATTGTTGCAGCAGTTGCAACAAACATGGCTTGGAACACAAAATATGTCATGTAATCAGCTTTTTCGGTTTTAAAGAAAAAAAGATCTGTTCCAAAAAAACCATTATAACTTGTCCCAAACATTAAGCCGAAACCAAAAATCCAAAAAACTACAACTGATAAACCAAAATCAGCAGCATTCTTAAGAGCAACGTTAATACTATTTTTGTGTCGTGAAAGACCAGTTTCCATACACATGAAACCAGCTTGCATGACGAAAACTAATATCGCACAATCAATAACCCAAAGAGTATCAACAAACCATTTTATAGATTCCAAATTAATACTTTCCATTTTCTATCAATTTTTTAAATTTCTCATTTACCAATTCCAACAATTGTTAAATCATCATCAAGAATATCATTATTTTCTTTAACACCTACTTCTGATGTTCCTTTTTTCAAACTTTTTAACCGAATCTCCTCTGTGGCACTTTCTAATTCTGTTTGTAATGAAGGGCTTGTGTGTTTTAATATTAATTTTTTTACACCATCAATTCCTATTTCTTTTTTATTTTCATTCATACATTCTGAAAACCCATCCGTGAAACAGTAAATTCTTCCACCATTTAACTTAAAATTTTCTAAATTATAAACAGTTTCATCTTTATGTTTAACAACTGCTAATGGCATTGCGCTTGAAGGGTATTCTTTAAAGTCTTCACCAATTTTTAATAAAGCTGGCAGGTGTCCAGCATTTGCAATTTCAACTAAATCTGATTTTAAATTATATCTTCCAACAATTGAGGTAATAAAAGTACCAGCAGGATTAGTCTCATTTAAATCATTATTCATTTCTAATAAAATTTCATTAGGCTTGTATTTTTGCTTTGCAAAAATTTTAAATAACGTGATAGCTTTTGCCATAACCATTCCCGCATTAACACCTTTACCTGAAACATCTGATAGGGTGAAATAAACTTCATCATCATGAAGATAAAAATCATAAAAGTCTCCAGAGATTTCTCTTGCAGGAATATTCAATCCAAATATTGGGTAATTTTCAATATTTCTTTTTGGCATTAAACGTTTTTGAACATTCATTGCGAGTTTTATTTCATTAGAAACTCTATTCTTCCATTTATTTTTTTGCTTTTCACTTTGTTCTAATTTGTTCATTAAAACATTGTATTGTGTACCAATGATTCCACTGTCAGTAAAAGGATCTTGAGGAGCTCTTAAAGAATAATCTTCAGTTTTAACTTGTTCAGTTAATACCTCTAATAACTCATGGGTATCTGTTGATGCATTGTGTTCTGAAATATTAAGACCAAGCTCTTCTTGAATTTTTCCAACTCTTAATGGAAAGAATGAATTAATAGTTTTAAAAATTATATAAGAGCCAAAGAAACAAAAACTACCAATTGATACAATCCCAATTAATTGAATATATAATTGCTCTAATCTTGTTTTTTCAACACCCATCATTTGAAAATCTCCAAATAAAGCAACTGCAATTGTTCCCCAAATTCCAGCAGCCAAATGAACTGGAATTGCGCTTACAACATCATCAATTTCAAGTTTTTCTAAAAGTACAATAGTTCCACTTGAAATAATTCCACCAATACTTCCAATTAAAATTGCATCAGCAGGATCAACGTAAGCACAAGAAGCAGTTATTGAAACCAATCCAGCAAGAGGACCTGTAATCATAAATAGTGGTTCTGGTTTTTTTAAAATAATTGCTCCCATAGCACTTGAAAAAATAAGTCCGAATGATGCGGATAAAAAAGTATTAATTAGAATTAATGGAAGTTTTAAATCCATGGCACCATTGGCACCTCCATTAAAGCCAAACCACCCAAACCATAAAATTAATGCCCCTAGTGCTGCCATGGGTATATTGCTCCCTTGAAAAGGTTTGTGTGAATTATCTTTTCTAAATCTTCCAGTACGATTGCCTATAATTAGTAATACAGATAAAGCTATCCAACCACCTACAGAATGAACTACTGAAGAACCAGCAAAATCTAAATATCCTAATTTACCAAGCCAGCCAAATTTTTGAGAGGGATTGTCAAAATTAAATGCCCAAGCCCAATGGCCTACTATAGGAAAAAACAAACCAGAGGTAAAAAATGTGATAATTAAATAAGAGACAAACTTTAATCTTTCAGCAACTGCACCAGAGATAATGGTTGCTGCAGTTGCAACAAACATAGCTTGAAAAACAAAGTATGTCTGATATCCGGCAACTTTTGTGGTGAAGAAGAAAAACTTATTACCAAATAATCCTGAAACACTAGTTCCATACATCAACGCAAATCCAAACGCCCAAAAAACAACAACAGCTATTCCAAAGTCACTAATATTTTTAAGAGCAACATTAATACTATTTTTACTTCTAGATAACCCAGTTTCCAGACACATGAAACCTGCTTGCATTATAAAAACCAGAATGGCACAAATTAATAACCACAATATATCTAGATTAGCTTGAAAAATTTTATCTAGACGAAACTCTAGAGAATTTATAGCACCTTTATTTAAGAGTTCTAATTGATATATATTTGTCTGAAGCTTTTCAATTAATGTTAAAGTTTCAGCTTTATTCATAAATAATTCATATATTATCTATGAATACTCATTGGATCAAAATAACAATCCATATGATCTATAGTTTCAAAAAAAATTTCATTTAACTCACTAGAATGAACCGTTGGACAAATTTTTTCTACATTTAATTCATTGATATAATCTTCTTTAAATTTTTTCATTGCTGAGGAGCCAGCGTAAGATGCTGATGCTTGTAAAATACTTCCAGAGTTTACTAGAGTTAAGCTTGGCCCAAGTGCTGCAGAATATGGACCACAATTATTTAATAACGGTATAAGCAAGAATATTAAAATAATTTTTTTCACGATATCAACTTATACAAGAATATTTAACTTAAAACTATAAATCTAACCATTATGGGTGGTTAGCTAATTTTTTTAACAATCATCACCTCTGGTAAAATTACCGTTACGACTAAGTGTTAATTGGCAAGCTTCAATACTTTTAATTTCTTCAGCAATTATATCAAAGTTCGATGAGCCTGTGCTTGCAATGCAAATTTCATAACCCATGTCTTTAGCAATTTGATCTCCTCCTCCAAACAAGGTTGTTTCAATATCACTTGATGTTAATGAAGTTGGTGTGCAGCTACTGTCAGCTTGAGTATAATAACTTCCACTATTTGAATATTCCTCCGTTTGAGCTAGAGAAATTTGTAGCATCACATTTTTTGCAGATTTTTCTTTAGCCCCTGAAATATATCCACTGTAACTAACAACACCTACCGCAGATAAAATTCCTATTATAGCCACAACCACCACCAGCTCAACTAATGTGAAACCTGAGCTTTTGGTGGTCATAGTCTTTAATCCTTTTAACTTAGCAAAAATTTTTATTCGATTGCTATAATGTTTTTAAGTGTAGAGGTAGCATCCGAAACTAAACATGCTGTTCCTGAACCTACTACTACTTCTGCAAAACAAGTTTCTACAGTAACATCTGACCCATCATCTTGAACATTGACAAAACCAACCGTAATTGCTGTTGTAGAAACAGCAGCAGTTCCTGTATTAAATGGATTTTTAAAATCTGCTAAAGCTAATACAGCGGCAGCTTGTACTTTTGCACCATCAGTTCTATCCGCACAAGTAAGTTTAGTATCCATTGATGATGTTTCATCCATGTTACATCTTTGTAATTCAGCAGCAATATACTTAACTACTGATGCATGATTTGATTTTGCGGCAGCTTTTTTTGCATTAGCTGTGTAACCTGTGTACGCAACTGTACCAACTGCTGCTAGAATACCGATAATCGCTACAACCACTAGCAATTCAATAAGTGTAAAACCTTTATTATTTTTCATAATTTCCTCTTTTATTAATTAGTTATGCTTAAAATTTATAATACCTCTTTATGAAGTAAACTAAGAATACCATCATTATCAATCATAATTAAACATAACTGCTCAAATCGGGTTTTATTATTACTTAATTTCGTAATTAGTTATATAAATAAAAAAAATTATGAAATTTAAAGTCACTAATAATGAAAATGTAAGTACTGTTTTTCTTAATGGAGAAATAGATATGGATATTGCAGATGATGTAAGAGAAATTGTTTTTCCTTTAATTGATTCTGGCAAAGAAGTTCATTTAAATTTAAAAGATGTACAATACATGGACTCTTCTGGTATATCTGTAATTATAGAGAGTAATCAAAGAGCTCGAGAAAAAAATACTAAAGTTGAACTTAAAGAAGTTAGTCAACCTGTTGAAAAAGTTTTAGCAATGGCAAGGAAGTTTCTATGACATACAAAATTACAGAAGAAGATAATATCAGTACCATATTTTTAGATGGTGAAATAGATATGGATAAAACAGAGGAAGTTAAGGAAGTTATCTTTCCAAAAATCGACTCTGGTAAAGATGTTGTTTTAAATCTAAGTAACGTTCAATACATGGACTCTTCAGGTATTTCGGTTTTAATAGAAAGTCATCAAAAAGCCCTAGAGAAGGGAACAAAGGTTATCATTAAAGATGTGAGTAAATCAGTTTTAAAAGTAATCATGATGGCAAAGTTAGAGCAAATTTTAAACTTGGAATAATTAAAACTCATGAGTATGGAAAACTTAAATCAATCAGAGAAAAAAGATTTTTTAGTTAGCTCAGCAAGTTTAAAAGACGTTAGAGCTTTTTCCAGAGATGTTTTTGAAAAATTTAAAATAGATGAAGATTTAAGAGAAGAGTTAGTTTTGGCTATTGCTGAAGCTGCACAAAATATAGTTAAACATGCTTATAAAGATTTTCCCAACACTCAAGATAGGATGGTAGTAAGAATATCTTGTAAAGATGAGGTTCTAGAGATTTCTTTCTTTGATAAAGGTAAACCGGTAGAAGAAAGTAAAGTTAAACATAGAGCGATAGACGATATTAAACCAGGTGGACTAGGAACTTTTTTTATTCAAGAAATAATGGATTCAATTAAGTTTGAACCAGGAAAAAAGCCCTGGATTAATAATTTAGTTTTAACAAAACAATTATAAATTAGCCAATTAAAGCACCAACGTTAAATATTGGAGAATACATGGCTATCATTAAGCCACCAATCATTACTCCCATAAAAACAATCATGATAGGTTCAATTAAAGCAGACATGTTGTCTACCGTGGTATCAAACTCTTCTTCATAATAAGCAGATACTGAATTAAACATTTCATCTAATTGACCAGTTTGTTCACCAACAGAAATTAATTGACTAAAAGTTGGAGGGAATAATGGTTCTTTTAAAAAAAGTTTAGTTAATGTATCACCAGAAAAAACACCTTTTTTTACATTCTCAAGTGCCTCAGTTACCACATCATTATTACTAACTGATTTTGCAATTTCTAAACTTTCTAATAAATTAACACCGGCTGCACTTAAATTACCCATAATTAATGAAACTCTTGCTAGTAGAGATTTTAAAATCATATCTCCAAAAATTGGTAATTTTAAAATTTGTTGATGCCATTTAAAGCGGATTGCAGCATTTCTTTTTACAATAAAATTAAATCCAAAATATGCCCCTATTCCTCCAAAAAAAATTACCTTTCCCCCTGTGCCACTTAAAAAATCACTCATTGCCATAATTGTTGCTGTTGCAGCTGGCAATTCTATTCCCATTCCATCATACATTTTTGCAAATACTGGAACTACTTTAATCAACATGAAAGCGCTTACAGTAACCGCTACTGTAAACATGATCGCTGGATACATCAAAGCTCCCTTAATTTTTTTCTTAATTTTTTCTTTTTTTTCCAATGATTCTACTATTTTAAGTAAAAACACATCTAGCTTTCCACTTGCTTCACCAGCCTTTATCAAGTTTACATAAACGTTATCAAAATATTGAGGGTATTTTTCAAAACATCTTGATAAGTTTACACCTCCCTCTAAACTCTTTCTGATATCTTCAATTACTTCTTTAATAGCAGGACTTTCTAATTGGTCTCTCAACATTATTAAGACCTGTAAAATAGGTAAACCTGCCTTAACCATAGTTGCAAATTGTTTTGAAAATATAAGAATTTCTTGTACTTTAACTTTTTTTTTCCCAAAAAAAGAAGAGCTGCTTGATTTCTTTTTTGCCCCCTCTTTTTTTTTCTTAGACTTGTTTATGTTGGTAATTATTATTTTTTTTTCTTTTAATAAATGAGAAGCTTCATCAAGATTTATTGCCTCAATGTCTCCTTCTATATACTTACCTTCAGATATTCCTTTGTAAGTAAAAGCTTCCATTTTTATTCGCTTGAAAGAACTCTCTCATATTCTCTAAAATTAAGTTCACCAGATGCAATCATTCTTCTACCCATATCCTGCATCGTTCTAAATCCTTCTTTAATAGCTATTTCTCTTAATTCAGGAGTGGTTGCTTGTTTTAAAATAGCTTCTTTGATTGGTTTTGATACCACTAAAATTTCATAAATACCTTGTCGACCTTTGTAACCAGTGTCGCTACATTTTTCACAACCCTTACCTTTTATAGCCTTAACTTTAGATGCCTCTTCTTCACTAAAACCTAAATCTTTAAGAACTTTAGGATTAACGTCATCATCTTGTATTCTACAATCTTTACAATTTTTTCTAGCTAGTCTTTGAGCTACAACAAGTTGGCAGGCAGCACTTATTAAATAATCGGGTGTCCCCATGTTTTGTAATCTAGTAATAGTACTTGGAGCATCATTAGTGTGTAACGTACTAAATACTAAGTGACCTGTAAGAGCAGCTTTTAACCCTATATCAACTGTTTCTTTATCTCTCATCTCACCAACTAGAATAATTTCTGGGTCTTGTCTTAAGAAAGATCTTAAGGCTTTAGCAAAAGTAAAACCAATATCATCTTTAATTTGCACTTGTCCTACACCTTCTAATTCATATTCCACAGGGTCTTCGGCTGTTAAAATATTTAAATGAGGACGACTTACTTCTTTTAAAATACTATATAATGTTGTCGACTTACCTGATCCTGTTGGCCCTGTTACCAAGATTAATCCCTGACTACTGTGAATTCCTTTTCTTAAACTTTCTAAATCTTGCTTTTCAAAATTTAATTGCTCAAGAGTGATATCTCCTGCGTCCTTATTAAGAATACGCATTACAATTCTCTCATTATTTGCTGTAGGTAATATTGACAAACGTAGATCAACTACTTTGTTGCCAATTTTAAAATTAATGGCTCCATCTTGTGGTAATCTTCTTTCAGAAATATCTAGTTTACCCATAATTTTAAATCGAGTAACCACTGCCCCATAATTATCATGTAAAAACTGCCTATAAGTTTCTTGCTCTTGAAGCATACCATCTAATCGATATCTTACTCTTGAATTGAATCTGTAAGGCTCAATATGAATATCACTCACACCCATTTTTATTGCATCAGCCACAACTGCTGTACTAAATTTGATTACCTCTGACTCGTTTTCAATTGCTTCAATATCTTCTTCTGGCGTATTCTCTAAAACTTCTCCTGCATCTCCTAAATCTGTTTCAAAAGTTTTAGTTTTTTTTCTATTATCACTACGTATTGATGCAATTGTTACTTCATCTGTTTCATTTGATAATCTTTCGATATATTCAGAGATATCAGTTATTTTTGCAGCGTGTAGTTCAATGTCTTTTTTTGTAATAGCTTTTAAATTTCTCATCAATCCCAGTTTTGAACTATCTGGAATTGCCATGTGCAAAGTTTTTCCTTCAATTTTAAATGGTGCTACAAAATTTATTTTTATATAGTTTGATGGTAAAACTGTTTTTATTTCATCTGTAATTTTAACTGTCTTTAAATCAATTGTTTCTAAATTTTGTTCTTTAATTAATAGATCAATTATTTTTTTTTCATCAGTGAGTTTTAACTCAAATATTGCATCAATTTGAGATTTATTATTTTCAGTACTTATTTTTTTAATATTTATTAAGTCTTTTCCTGAAATAATGTCATTATCAATCAAGACATTAACTAAATTAATTTCACTTTCTCTACTAATTTTCAACATTATAAAACTCTTGGAGCGATAAATACTAGCAGCTCAGTCATTGTGTCAGAATTTGATTTTCCACTTAATACTTTTCCAAGAACTGGTATTTTTTTCGTTCCTGGGACACCCTCTCTATTATTCGCTACATTATTTTTTTTGATACCCCCAATTACAACTATATCTCCATCTGCAACTAATAGTTTGGTGTTTATCTCCATTTTATTTACACCTGGTGTTCCTGGAGATGATCTGTTTGGAGTGTCATTATTTACTTGAATTGAAAGCATAACGTTTCCATCACCTATAATATTTGGGGTTACTATTAGTTTTAATGATGCATCAACTGGTTTATCTTCTCCATCTCCACCATCAATATAAATTGTTTCACCCTGATTAATACTTGCTTGATGATTGTCTAATGTAAATAATTTCGGATTAGATACTGTCTTTGATAAACCTTGAGATTCTAGAAAATCAAGTTCAAGCTTTAAAACAGCTGAACCTGTTTTTCTCAATATTCCAATTCCACTTGTTGAAGCTGAAGATCCAAAATTTACTAAATTATCTGTTCCAGCACCACTTGTAAAAGCTCCTGTTGAGTCTGATAATGCAGCCCCTGTTCCAGATGCTGCTCCTACACTACTGCCTCCTTGGGTACCACCAATTCTCACATTTTTTCTTGTATAAGCAGCTCCAAGTCTTTTCCCTAAATTTTGTGCAAAAGTTGAAGTTGCTTCAACTATAAAAGCTTCTATTAAAACTTGTTTAGTTCTCTTATCAATTTCTCTAATTACTTTATCAACTATATCTAAATCTTTTTCTTTACCTCTAACAATAATTGATCTTGTGGTTGTTTCTTCGGTTACTTGTATTGGTATATAATTTCCACTAGTTCCAACAGTTGTAAATAATTCTGAGATTGTTGCTTTAGCTTCTGTGGGAGTTATATAATAAAGTCTAAAAATTTCTGAAATAATTGGCTCAACGGAATCTTCTAATTCAACTTTCTTCTTAACCGCCGATGCTCTAGCTGATTTATAACCTTCCTGTGAAGTTAAATTAGCAGGAGTTGAAACTCTAATAATATTACTTGCTACATCTATATCTGCTGCATAATTTTTTAAATCTAATAATGCATTAAATGCTTTATCCCAAGGCACATTATCTAATTCTGCAGTTATTGCTCCTGCAACATCTTCACCTACTAAAATATTAATTTCTCCAATTTCAGCCATTAATTTCATTGCCTCTTTAAAATCTAAAGCTTGAAATTTAAAAGATACATTTTGTTTTAAATTTTCGAATTCATCTGAAATTAATAAGTAATTTCTCTCTTTGACGGATGATATTTGTTTTCTTTTTTTTAGTTTAACAACGTCACCTTCAACAGGGATTGGGCCCATCTCCACACTTTTATCCACTTCTTTTTGTCCAATTTTTTTAATATCAGTTTTAATTAGTGGTGTATCGTGTTTAAAAGACCCACTCTTTTTAGGAAAGCTTCCTGCACAACCTGTAAGAAAAATTAATAATAAAGGTAAAATTAAGAATGATATATTTTTTTTAAAGTTCATAATTATTTAGTACTTTCTGTAATTTGGTTGTTAAAATTTATCACTAAAAAAGAATTTCCATTTTTTTCAAATACTGCTTCATCATTAGTTACTCCAATGAATTTCACACCAGGACTTAATTCCTCAAACAGACTTAAAGTAGTCACATCTCCACTTGAATTAATTAATGATACAAATCCATCATCATTTCCAGAAGTCATTATTCCTACTAATCTAAACTTATATAAACTCATTTCATTTGCGGCTTCTTCTGCACTATTTGCTATAAGTGTTGCACCACTTAAAGAGCTATCTCCAGCAAAAGGGTCATTTAGTGGCAGTGGTTCCTCATCATTAATCTCTGATGAAATATTTTTTTGTGAATTTGCTTGTTTTTCTTTAATCTTTTTATTTATCTCTTTTGCTTTTTCAATAATGTTTTGCTCTTTATCATGACTATCTGCCATGGAAACTTTTGATAACAATATAAAGAATACTGAAATAATAATTATTTTAAAAAAATTCATCTGGTAACCCCACTATAGTTAATGTTCCTTTTACTTTTATCGCTCCAGTGTTATTTCCCTTTACCACCTGGATTGATTCTTTGTCAAAATTTAACATCTTGTTAGAAAGCGACAGAGATCTCTTAAATTTAATATAGCCTAAAAAATTACCGTCAATTTCGAAATCAACAGGGATCAAATAATAAGCAATATTTTTGATATTTTTAACTTGAGTCTTTTTCTTTTTCTTTACTTTTTTACCATCTGCCTTGGCCAAAGCTTGTGTTTTTAAAACTTCTTTAATTTCTTTTTTTTCTATACTTGTAATCACTAAATCATTTTGTCCAGCATATTCACTTAATGTCTGTAAAAGGCCTTCTACTTCAGATTTGGAATGAAATAATTTAGAATATTTTTCATATTCAGGTTTAAGTTTTTTAATTTTTGCCCTCATTGAATAAACATCACTAGTAAACTGTTCAGTTTCTTGTTTTTTTAAATTCATATCATTTAATTTAGCTTTTCTAGAATTAGCCATTGGGTTTAAAATTGCATAATAAATTATTAAGAAAAGAACAATTGCACCTGTAATTATTCCTATTTTTATAAGAGTTTTTTTATCAGCTAGTTTAGTAATCTGATCTTTGATGTCAGAAATATTAATATTTTTTAAATCTATATCCATTGCTATATTGTACTTCTTTTAATTTTTACAAACACTCTAAAGCCTTTCATCGTAGCACTACCTGCTGAAGATTTTGGTAATCGCATTGATGATAAGGATGCTTGTTCAACCAGTTTTTGTTTACTTAAATTTTCTATAAATTTTAATATATCTTGATCAGTTGCAGCCAATCCTTGAATAGTTAATCTGTTAGATCCATTAAACACAACTTGATCAAATTTTACTCTGTTGGGAACGCTTGAAGCTACTTGAGCTAGAATTCTATAAGTTAATTCTTTATTTGATTTAAGTGTTTTGCTTAATTTTAAAGATGTATTAATCACTTTAAATTCTTTTGAAACTATTTTTTTCTGTTTTATAATTTTAGAATGATCTATTTTTACAGTTTCATATTGTTTCAGTTTATTGTTGTAAGAAATAATGTTCCAAAAAGATAAACCAAATAATACAACATAAATTGCAACTACCGCAGCGGTAATTCCTTTGAATGCAAAACCTGAAATTGCTTTCATCTTTTTTTGCTTCATCACATTTGATCTATCTGGAAGAAGATTTATATTTTTAACTGCAGTAACGAATTTATAATAGCCAAAGACATCAAGTTTTCTAAAAGCTAAACCAACAGAAGTTGATAGATAGGATCTATTTAACTTGTTATCTAAAATTTGCTGATTTTGGCTTGGAATTTTTAATCCTTCTGTAGGATCAAAAGTATTAAACCCAATATTCATTAAAGCTTTTCTAAAGCTTGCTAAATATTCATCTACATTTTTGATATCTGAAACAACTTTAATGTTTCTGATTCTCTTTTCATATTTAGTCTCAAAATCTTGAATAGCTTGCTTAACTTGATTAACATACCTTCTAACTAATCCTTCTTTCTCTTCAGTATTTTGAGAATCTTGTAAGATTTTTCTATCTTGCCCTCTGATAAAAATATCAGTTATTATTGGATTATTATCATAGAGTATCATCAAATAATTTTCATCTAATCCAAATTCTAGAACGGCAGTTAAATTAGTATCTTCAGTTTTATTTGCTATTTGATTAACCTGGTCAACTGCTGATTTTAAAGCAAAACATTTAACATCAATGATTACAGGATTTAAACCTGCATTTTTAATTATTGAGGTATAGCTATTTATATCTGTTAATTTTGATGCAACGAATAAAAGATCCATTGTATTTTCTTTTTCATTTCTATTAATGACTTGATGAAAAATAGAATAATCTTCTAAACTATCTGTTAACTGAACTAGGTTTTCCCATAATGAATTAGTTTCGATTGCTTTATTTAATTCCTCATCTTTCATTAAAGGTGCTGTAACCACTCTTATAATTGCACTAGTTACTGGAATAGCAATTGCTGCATTGGGTGAAGTTATTTTATATTTTTGAACCGCTAACATTAATTCCGCTGAAAATTTATCTGCATTATCAATTGGTGTACTATCATCTGTAATGTCAACTGGGTGGATATGTAGTTTTTCTAACACCCATTGATTAGCTTTGTTGCTTGAAACCTGAGCTATTCTTATTTCTTTGTTTGAAAGTTCTACACCAATTATTTCTTCACCTTGCACACTAGATTTACCTAATTTAGACTTAAAGAAATTTTCAAGTTTTGATTTATAATTAGCAACTTTAGATTTATTAAAAGATGATTTGTTAAAATTTTTTGCAAAATCTGGTTTTTTAATTTTAATCTCTTTAATTTTTCCAAAAATATTTGATAATTTATTTTTTATTTGTTCTTGAGTAGTTGTTTGTAAATTTTCGTTTAATGAAGTGGCAGCAATTTGTTCTTGAGTCTGATTGTTAATTTGATTATTTGTTAAAGTATCAGTTGCTTCTTGATTAATATTTTTAGTTAAATTATTTTCATTTTTTAATCTTTCACTTTCATCTTGGACATCATCAAACCATTTTTCTAAAATTTGTATTGCTTCATCTAAGTTTGTTGTGCCTGAAGATGAAATTTTTTGTTTACCATCAATATAAAGCCTACCAACCCAATTTTTTGATTTGAGTTCACCTTTATATTTATCCTGCCTTACATAAATATGTAATCTACCATCTTTTTTATGAATAACTTGATGAGACGACTTATTATTTTCATTTTTTATTTCATCTGAAGTTTCTACAATTATTTTTTCTTCAATCTTTTGATTGTTAACCTCTTCATTTAAATCAGTTTCTTGATTTTCATATTTGTTTTCATTCATAGTTTGATTATTTGAATCAACTATAGATTGATTTTCATTATCTGACTCGGGTTCGTTATTTTGGTTTTGATTTTCTTCGCTCTGAGGTTGATTATTTAAATCAACTTCTGATTGATTATTATTATCATTGTCTGATAATGTATTATCTAAATTTTTTTTATCGTCTTCCTGATCACTCATAATATTTAAATATATTTATTTAACTAAACTAGTGAATCTCTAACACCAAAAAGGATAAACTCTTACACAAGATAATGATTATAGTGCTCAAAACGGGCAGTATTTAAAAAACCAAGCAAAATCAATTTTTTTATGTCTGTCTTAAAATATGATGATAAATGTCTTTTTTATAAAATTTGAATTTACCTCTAACACAAATTATGATCATTTCTTATGTATTAGCTTTTGGGGAATTTAATTTATCTCAAAAAAACTTATAAAATTTTTACATATTAGAATTTTTCAAAATTTGTTGAGCTTTTTAGAATCATTATAAATTTATGAATTTTAGTAAAATCAATTATATTCAAAAAATAAAATCAAAAAGTAATTTTTTTGTGTTAGAGATCTAAAAATCTATAAACAATCTCAAAAAACTATTTTTTTTTGTGTTAGAGCCATTGTATTTTTCACAAATCACAAATAAACTAATAAAATCAACGATAATTGAAAAATAAGGACAAAAAGTATTTTTTTTGTGTTAGAGATTTAATAATCGACAAATAAAGTCAAAAACAAATTTTTTTTTGTGTTAGAGCTATGGTATTTTTTACTAATTGTAAATAAATGAATAAAATCAACGATTTTTGAAAGGCAAGGTCAAAAATTAGTTTTTTTGTGTTAGAGATACGATATTTTTCAAAAATTGTAAATAAACCAATAAAATCAACGATAGTTGAATAATTAATGCATTTATGATTTTTGTGTTAGAAATTTTTTGATTTGTGTTAGAAATTTTTTGATTTGTGCTAGAGATAAATACAAATATTATAATAATTTGGATAATTGTAATATTACCTATTCCTCAAATATAATATTGATATATTTTGTAATTTTCAATTAAAAATTGATTATTACTCATGGTGACAATGTTTTTTGATAACAATCTATAAACGAGATAATAGGACACTCATGAGTTGAAATCAATTGAAGTCATTGAATATGACGTATGAGAGATTTTTTGAGCGTTTTTTTGTGATTTCAACCTAAAATAGAACCATAAAGGCAAATATTAAATTGAACTAATCTTTTCTTCTCAAAATTACTCTTAAATCTATTTAGTTCTCTGTAAAAGAAGATAAATAAAAATATTTTTTAAATAATAACTAATTTACTAATAATTATTAAGCATCAACTGCTACAATTGTTAAATCATCCTTTTGTATACGACCAGATTTAATTATATCTTCAATAATCTTGTTTAATCTTTCGTGGTTTGGAATTTGTTGATACTTTTTAATATAATTTTTAAACCCATCTGCTTCTAGCATGTTTCCTTTGGCATCTCTTATTTCAGTAATGCCATCAGTGAAGATGTACATTGAACTATTTGAGAAACTAATTTTAGTTTCTTTAAATTTAAATTTAGGGGCTATGCCTAAAGGTGGTCCAGCTTCTTCAAAATTAGAAAAGTTTCCATCATTAGAATAAATTAACGGGGGTTCGTGACCAGCATTTGCTAAAGTTAATTCTTTTTTGTTACTATCATAAATTCCAATCAACATTGTTACAAACATTCCTCTTGAAGTGGTTTCACAGATCTCTGTATTTAAAATATCTAAAAGACCTGCTGCAGAAAAATTTGTTTTACTTAAACATCTATAGAGACTTGATGCTTTTGACATTAGTAATGAAGATTTAATTCCTTTACCCGATACATCTGCAACTCCAAAACCATAAACTCCATTAGATAATTCTGAAAAATTATAAAAATCTCCAGAAACAACTTTTGCAGGAATATTTATTCCAGCAATAGGAAAATTTTCTTTTATATTTTGAGATAGTAATGTTTTTTGAATTTCACCAACAATTTCTATTTCTTTTTCCATTCTATTTTTATCAATCAAGTCTTTTGCCATCTTCGCATTTCTAATTGCTAATGCTGCAGGACCAGATAAAGTTTCTAAAAGTTTTCTATCACTTTCTTCAAAGAGTTTATTGTCTGTTTTTTTATTTAAACAATGAATAACACCAATGCATTCATCTGAAACGATTAATGGAGAGCATAAAACGGAATAAGTTGTAAAGTTTGTTTTATTATCTAAATCAAAATAGAACTCAGCAATTTCTCTTACATCCTTTCTAACATCACCAACTCTTATACATTCTTTCATAAGTGCTGCTTTTCCCATTACACCTTGTGTAATTGGAATTTCAAAGTCTTCTAAGTATGCTTGATGCTTTGATGCAATACATTGAAAATTTTGTTTATCATCATCTATTAAAAAAATGTTAGCGGCTTGAGCATTAATTCTTTTGATAATTACTTCCAATGAGGTTTGTAATGTTTCTTTTAAATCAAGAGTTTTTGCAAACTCTTGGCTCATTTTTGTAACTAATTCTAAGTCTTTAATACTCGTATTATCAACCTTGATTGTTTCTGTTTTTTTAGCACCAAAGAACATGTTATTTATAAATTGATATTCATTAAATTTTTGATAGTTTTGAGGCTGATGGAACTCATTATTCATACTCCCAGCCTCTATTTACACCTTACAGACGCAATGATGCTTGTACAATATTGCATTGATGGTTTCATAGAACTGTCCTCTAAAATTACCTTATAAGTTGTGTTCTATCTTATAGCATTTATCTTTGGAAGTATATGGGGCAGCTTCAGTAACGTTTGCATTCACAGAATTCCTGATGATATAAGCGTTGTCACAGGACGATCACACTGTCCATCTTGTAAAGCTCAAATTAAATGGCACGATAACATTCCATTATTTTCTTATTTGTTTTTAAATGCAAAATGCAGACATTGTTCAACTAAAATTGATGTTAAATATTTTTTAGTAGAATTGGTATCAGCAATAAGTTTTGTTGTAATTTTTCATTTCTTTGGAGTTTCGTTAACTACTCTTCTCTTTTTTGTTCTAAGCATCAGCTTTGTGATAATTTTTTTTATTGATTTTAAACATTTCATAATTCCAAATGAATTAACTTATCCTCTTATGATAATTGGCTTATTAAAATCATTTGATCCAAATTTAAATACCTGTCTCTTATACACATCTCCGAGCCCACGAGACCGAGGCTGATC
>OJHA01000046.1_pt1 | contig 17717 bp, 3 predicted proteins | sample 1595071 | NCBI WGS metagenome assembly OJHA01 (sample SAMN05416703, study PRJEB24817) | seawater metagenome | isolation source: Sea water | place: Canada:Atlantic | collected 2013-07
ACCAAACATTCTACATCCGGCTGGGTCTTCCGCTTTTGTACTGCTGCAATCTCATGGGGAAGTAAGAAGCAGAAATGCGTAGCACTCTCGTCCTGCGAGGCAGAAATCGTGGCTTCCTCTGAGGCGGCCAAAGAAGGCGTCTACCTTAAGCGCCTGCTTGAAGGACTCAAAATGCATCCGGGGGACGCCATCGCAGTCAGCGGTACGGGCGACGCCGTCGCAATCAGTGGTGACAACCAAGCAGCCATTGCTCTCGCGTACAACCCTGAGAACCACGACAAAGTCAAGCATGTAGAGCGCCGACATTTCTTTATTCGAGAGAAGGTGGAGGAAGGTCTGCTCAGTGTACCTTACGTTCGCACAGTGGATAACATCGCTGACTTCTTTACTAAGGCGCTCCCCAAGGAAACCTTCTTCTCTATGCGGGACCAAATCATGAATTGTGACGCACACTCATCCAAGGAACAACGTGCATGCGTGGCACGAGGCGCTCGCTTCCAGATGCGAGCCGCACACGGTATGGCTCTCTCGACCGCTATCGGGAAGCAGATTTATACGGGCTTGTTTAAGTCCTCCTACGTCGGACGGGGGGGCGTTGAGCCGCACGCATCTGCAGATCCCGATCCTACAACGAGCAGCCGAGTAGGAGCCGAGGGCAGCCGTGCAGCAGCCGAGTCGGCCGCCTGAATTAGGCAGGCGGCAGCCGCACAGCTGCTGCACTTGTAACATGCGTCATGTTACAATTACTGTACTCATTTGTCAGTATGTACGTTCCGCGTCTTTGTGTTTTAGCTATCTAGGTTCAACAAGTTTTACACAAGCCTCGCTCCACCCGCTCCTGCGCATCGCGGCGCGAAGTGGTAGCTTCCTCCTAGTCTGGAGCGAGGTCCACACCCAACACGCTATCCAACAAAACCTGCGCAGGCTCAACACACCGAGCCAGCTACTGTTTGTCATGGGGCCTGGCCGCAAATCCACTGTGGCCACTCCGTCAGACACCGACAACTCAACACACTCCCACTGGGGAGGAAGCCCGCTACTTCTAAGTGCATACGTGGACGAGCGCTACCGAAGCGCCCTCGACCCGAAGGAAGGCATCTCTACGAAAGCGCGCGCTCTCCTCCAGCGCGGGACGTGTGTCAATACTCGAGGGGTCCCCCTCTTCTACAACCGTCTGCATTTCCTGACCAAGACCACCGCACAATCCACCGCCACGCCGCTGGCATATGATAGGGACCATATCCCTCCAACGGCACAGCAGTGGGTTGCACGCGAGGCCGAAGTCAGGGTCAAGATTGACGCCGCTATCGCAGCGGCCACTGCGGCAAAAACCGCAGCGCCAACCAACCTTGTCGTCACCGTTAATACCAGCAGTGATGACAAAGTCGATGCCACCACGATGCCTCGACCAATCGATGTTACGATCGCCATCCCATGGACCGCTGATCTCTCTGCCACCGAAGCCACTAACGGACTAATCGCCTACGATTTCCTCGAGGAGACTACCTCGGAGATCAGCGATCATTTCGTGGCGGGCATCACTGCTGAAAAGCTCCGTTCAGAATATCAGGGCAATGGCCTCGAGACCATCCTCAAGCTCCAAAAACAGCGTGACATCTACGCGGTGGAGCATGGGGACGCCTTCGAGGCCATATTTGACGAGACAGTCCAGGAAGGCATCACTGAATTCACTAATGAGGCCTACTTGGAACACGCGTCCAAAGTCGAGAGGGCCAACCGTGCCAACCCACCCGACCAGCGACGCAACTCCTCCAAGATGGCCATCATATTAGAGAACGCAGTCATGGCCCTCAGGGGGGAAGCTCGCAACGAAGCTCGCATTAACATTCGCACTACTAACTCACATGGTAAATACGCGGATACACATGCGCAGCTACAATTGGCCATGGGCAAAGTCGAATGCGACTCGCTCAAAGAATACCTTGCTGGCCGAGGTGACCGGCCTCGAGCTCTGCTCGGCCGCAAAGACCCACGGCGCGCGCCGGGGGGGCAACCATCGGATAAACCCCCCTGGGAGATTCGAGGCTGGGACAGTGCCAAGGGTGACAAGCCCTGTCCCGGCTGTGGCGACGGAAAACACTGGTGGGCATCCTGCCCAACGTTTCCAAAGCCAAACAAGAACCCCTCACTTGCATCCTCCGCCAAGAAAGTTGCGAAAGCCAAGAAGGCCAAGGCCGCCGCAGACCACGAGGGCGAGGAGGCCCCGCGCCCTATTCGTGCCAACCTGGCTCGGGCCGAGCAATCCGAATTTACTCCCATCAAGGACATCCTCGCCGGCTATATTGATGACGACTCCACCCGTGCGATGGTCGCCAATCTCCACTTGACCAAACCACCGCCACCTGATGCGCCACCATCCCCCCCCGACCTGAACAACGACAGTTCATCGGAAGAGGACGATGCACAACAGGCTGACGAAGATGACGCCATGGTGCTCGCTACGCAACATGCTCAAGCTGGAGACGGTCACGCTGCCTCCGATGTGATTTCACCAGCGATAGTGGTTTACGAAGACCCCACTGAAAGTGGAAGCGTACAGGTTTTCCTGAAAACATTGGAAGGCGTGACAATGACTTTGAACGATATTTTTATTCACAATGATGTTGAGGAACTTATGGAAGCGGTCGAGACATTAACGCAGATACCAACTTGGGCATTTTGGCTGAAATGTGCAGGACACCCAATGCAATTAGGGCACACGATTAGCTCTTACGGAGTTGAGCATGGTACATCTATTGAGATGTGTGCGTACGGACGGGGAGGCATGCTACGTGCAAGCAACGTGTCTTCTGCAACTGACTTAAACCACGGTAGTAACGTACGTGACTACCATGGTGGGGGAGAGAAATCAGATAAGCCAGCAGCAGCGAACGAAGGGAGACTACAGCGATTCGAAGCAACAAAAGCTAACAAAGTAAGCATATGCAACGCACCGTTTGAAAAAGAATTACTTTCCGGGAAAACGCCAATAAAAATTCTGGTGAAAGCAGCCCAGCAAGGAACGCCCGCAATGGCGAAGGGGTCAATTAGCGAAACACATAAGAATGCAATAGAAGGAAACCTCCAGAAGTTCATGAAAACGGACTGTATAAGATACGATACTAACGCAGGCACAGCAGACGAACCATCATCAGGCCTGAGCCAGCATGGAAAAAGGACACTGCAGGAAGCTGACCAGGATGCGTTACGCATAGAAACAAGTGCTCACACGGCAAATGATTGCGGCCCTACCCTCAAATTCCTAAGTTCCGCCAAGGCATGCAAATCACTGGAGCTGATGCAAGGCAGATTCGAGGAGGTGGCAGAATGGACTGAAGAACTGCCAGCAGGCACAGGTGAACTCAGATTCGTCGAATACTTCAATGGAGAGATCACGTACGGCATACATAGTTCGCCATGCGTCACACACCACAATGGAAATCAGCACACCGTCAACTTACAGTTAGCAGGATACACTTGGATACTCGTAGCTCACCCTGAAACGTTCCAAGACGACTGTTACAAAGGGAACGTAGGTACAGACAGTGAAAGATACGGAGCACGGCCTTTTGATGACTCCACCAGGCCCGACCAATGGCTTATAACGGTGATGCAAGCTGGAGACATCCTGTACATCCCACCTGAGTGGTGGCATGCAGTAGTCAGCAGCTCATACTCCCTTATGATCAGTATACGTCAGCCGATTAGCGACACTTACTTCCAGATGGGTAACGTCAATTATTTACAAGACGAGCACAGGTTAGCCAACCACTGCACCCGCTCTTACCTCCAGAAACTGAGTGAAGAGAAACAGATACTATGGCACCGGGCGATCACCTCATGGTGGGTAGTCTCTAGGCATGATGGCTACATTGCTGTACACCTTCTGGACCAGAATTCGTGGGAGACATTGCATAAGTTAGGATACTTACTCACTGGATTTGGAGAAGGATGGGATGCAAAATATAGAGCCATACTGCACCAATCGCTTACTTCTACCCAGTTACGGATGCTAACTTTCAAACCGGCAGAGGGCACTCCACCAGACGAGCATGCAACTCACGATGACCGAGGGCATGATGATGGGATGCCCGTCGAATCATGGCACAGCATATTCTATGCATCGTCCGACTCTGAGCACGTACCATCGCCACCCTCATCCCCACCGGATACAGAAGTAAGCCCAGCTCAGCAGTTGACTTTCCCACTATCCTTCTCTGGAAGCAAACCACTTATACTTCGATTTGGACATTGGATGGTACTGATAGATCAATGCTGGAGAAGGATCAATGGTCTGACAGGTGGCATCTATGAGGGCCATACAATAGATGTAAACCCCATATACATACACGCTTCTTATGCCCATAAGGAGAAAGTACAAGTACCTATAACCATTGGGATGAGTAGCGCAGCTAGATCGTTAGCATGCAGAGCCCAATTGACCGACAACATCCACGAGATTTATGCTAGTAGGCAAGGAATATGTGTATTTTGCCACACATACTTGGACTTCAAAAATCTAAGATGGGTACCAGCTATCCCGGGAGACACTAGGGGATCAAAAATGTGCGCCACTGCTTATGCCAATCCCAACCGACAACAGGTATGCCACAACTCGGCTCAATGTACTAACTGCGGAGTCGATGCAGTCCTACCAATCTCCACTCTACCTGAAGACAGACGAGAACATCGAGCATTGCTACGCTGGTGTTCCAGAGATTTATTTAGCACTAGATGGAGAGTCACTTGGATAGCTAGACGTGAACTACAAAGAGCTGGACGATACATACTATTTGGTCTGCGGCTAGTACGTTTGTTAGCAGAATCAAATGCGTTACGATACATTCCTGGAGGTATAGGGGAAGGGGAGGCAGCTACGGAGTTTGCAAATTATGTTGATGAGCACCCTGCCAATAATGGGGAGGGACTACTAGCTGTTAACATAGTAACGCAGGCTATGCTACAAAACTATCGAGATGAGTATGCATCGCCACCACACTCTCCGCCATCTATGGAGCAACCTGGGCCTACTATGGACAACAAAAACTTAGCCATTTTCTTACGCGACTCTTCATTTGAGGATTGCGTTACTGTGACGCACGTGATAGACGTAATTGCAGAAGCTAGTCTACCACTACGGGCTGGACCTTTGTACATACTATGTGCTTTCCTATTCTTACCACCGCATGTAGCTTTCGATGATGACTGCACCGGATTAACTGGTATAGTCAAACGATTCGCAGACCTTGAATCGTATTTAGCTACAATCACCCCTCTAGGGAGTCAGCTACTGGTATGCGAATACTCACCTATGGATCAAGATGGACAAATCATTTCACCTAGGTACCCCGCTGAAGGAAGAGTGTTAAGAGGACGCAGACTCGCCTCACCATCTAAGTATTTATGGTACGGTGAAGAACTGGAAGAACTTTGGGAAGAAGAGGAAGGAGCATTGCACAATGCGCGACGCATATTCATAGGGCTCTGTGCGTGGTACGGGCGAGTACGCCTTCGGTTAAAAAGACGGAGACACTTACTATCCGCCTCTACTTTCGCATTGCCAATCAAGACTACCTCTCCTCCCCCATCGCCGCCAGGGTCAACATTGAGCAAAATAGCAGTACCTACTTCCGAATCATACACCAGAAGCATTGGAATACACTGGAATGCTGTTCAGGAAAAGGTATTAACAACTTTGGGATTAAGTCCTTCAAAGACGCCAACCAAGACCGACCCAGAAACGCACCATCAAATGCAACAACCTTTCATGATCACAGGAGACATGCTGTCAGATCTAACCCCTGCTGAAAGGAATTTCGTCAGTACTAATCACCAGGATTTTGCAATAAACCATGCCGCTAAGGGATGCCTATTACGCACGACAACAGCCATCGAAATACTACCGAACGAAGTAATGACGCACTACGTGCCCATTCCAGATAGAATGGACTCTTTCAGATACTACTTGGTGAGGAACGCACCGGGAAGACTACAGGCCATTAACCAGGGTCTGAAACACACACTATTAGTCCAAGAAGTCATCACGGTAAGAACCGCCGTTGCCACCTCCCCACCATACAAATGGGAGTTAGCGGTGACCTTGCTGAACCGGTCCACTACCTCCACGAGACTAACAAGAGGGTCTATCATGGCCATAGGATTAGCAACTTCTCATGATGGGAGGAGCATTTCACCCGAGCTATTCAGGAATATTAGTTGCTCACCGTCTGTTCCCCCATCTCCACCTGACTTGGCTGACGGAGATCCCCAACGAAAACCAATTTCATTACCGTACATACTACAATCATGTGCTACTATAATTGGCGCTACACAAGCTCAAGTTTCAAGGGTCTCCACTGACTGCTTCGGGGCTATTATGACACAATTAAACGCCCTACCTGGTATTACTAACCAGTTAGTCGCTACCAAACCAACGTGTTACTCAGAGGTCAGCCCAAGCGAGATGCAAAGGATGGAATTCGAACTACGGACCACGGTGCAACCGAGTGACCACTATCTACCTTCTCCGCCAGGATCTCCTCCAGAGACAACCCCAAGTGATCTCACAACCGAACACCTTACTACGCCTAGTAGTTCAACCACACCAGAGTCTCCTGGGCTTGAAACAACCCCTCGACAGACTAACTCAGAAATCATGGCGACTCTATTGATAGTGGCGTCGCAAGCCAACACAGAACGACTAAAGAACCAATTGAGACAAGTAATTGGTGAATGGAGGAATACGATAGCGAAATCCCTACTTGTGAAAAGGGTATACCAACGTTTGATAGATCGAGGTTTCACTGAAACAGTGGTTCTACGCAACGCATTCATATCATGGCTGGCAGGAGTTACGACTGTACACGAGTCCAGTTTAATCAAGGATGGTCTTAGTACAAGTGCGGTACGCCGCGTCCGATTTGGACAAGCAACTCCTCCGCAACTAACGGACTCGACCACTATCGCAGATGAAGATGGGTCCAAAGTGATGGGCTTAATGACGAGACTAGACAGCCAATTGAACTCATCGGTTACTTTAATACGCGAATCTCAACTAGAGATGAAAGCAAGACTAGCGGAGTGCCAACGTAGATGTGAAGTAACGGAACATCGGATATCTGAGCACGCTAGTAGACAGTACGATGACAGATCACATATAGCGAAGACTTTGGAAGAGCATATCGCCCAGATGAGAGAGGGAGTGGTCGAAATGGTAAGTGACCTGCGAAACGAACTTTTCGCCACCACCACTCATATGGTGAGCAGCAAACTCATGAACGAACGGCGATTGGGATTGCCCGGAACTGGCACACCTTCCAGATTCACTGAGGGCAACCATTCAAGTCTTGCTATCCCCGAAGACACAGACAGCCAAAAACGTTTAGCTATATGGATCCTGGACTCCATTGCTGAAGCTCAAGGCATGTCAATGTTAATGGAAAGATCCTTCATGCCTTTCTTCACATTAGAAGAAGACGCACTTGCTACACTAAGAACGAGTGCCACCGGAGTGATGACTATCTTACCAGTTCCAAGTCAATGCTCAGAAAGAACAGCTCTATTGATGATTCAAGATTACATAAGTGAGGCCAACATAGAAAGACCAGGATGCAATGTGAGAGTACTCAATCCCCTGACGTTTCCGAAATGTTGGTTGAACCAACTCAGACAAGCTCAGCCTGCACTAAAGGACAGACACTTAATTGGCGAACCAAGCATCTTAATGGTAATCATCCGACACTCAAGAGCCGATTTAGACGCCTCAGCTGTGAACGCCCACCTTCGGATGCTCAACACTTTAAGCGAACGTGTACGCATTAGAGAACTATACCTAGTAGCAAGACTGGATGAAGCTCAGCGCAAATCAGATGATGACGATGAAAGGACAGTAATCGCCATGATCGCATCCCAGTACAAAACAGGTACTCGCAGACCGATCCGGGATGCGGAACCAGACGACCGGACTAACACTACGCCTAACCTTGAGAAACCTGAATCCATTAGATTAGGGCACATATTCTCCGTGGAGCTGTCAGGAGCCATGCCCAAATGGACGGACGAACCAGCTGTTCAAAGCTTCCATTTAAAGTTGGTAAGGTACCTTCAAACTTCGGCAGGAAGAGATATCTTACGGGCATTACTACATCGAGTCGACTGTGATTGCGTATCTCAGCTGTCAGATGCGGTGCTACACCAAATCAGCATATCTACACGAGCTATGCCACTGATGAACTTGTATCAAATGCAGGCCAGCCAGGATGAACTACATCGGGCATGCCAACGATGGGAAGGATGGATGAGAGAAAACTTCTCACTACCACTCACTAATAGAGCACCGCCACCAAAGGAGATATTGGAAGGACTCATGTTTGCTTTCTACGATATCCTGCTGCTACAGAGAGCGATCCCTCATGGAAGCGGATCGGATGCACAAGCTAGACATGAAGCTTCCAGGCAATGCAACCGCCCTAGGAGAAATGGAATATCCGATGCTATTTGGATCAAGGAAGTGATTGACTCATTATCAGGGTTGCTGACTCTGTGGGGACCTAGTCACTCCGACATCTTAATAAAAAGCGAACTTCCTGGAATTTTCACACACATGGTAAATGAAATGACTGACCCGATGATGAAGCAGCAGGTTATGAGATTGGCTGAAGATTTTATAGTTGGACTAGCAAAATCAAAGGGGGTTAGTGTGGAAGAATTATATGAAGACTCCATACAGAAAAGAGAAACATCTTTCAGCTCCAGAAGGCAAGGGCCAGCACATGTGGATGGAGCAGTCTTACTAACTGGAACACATTCCAACGCCGTACTGAAATTCTTTAGGTCACCACACGACTTACGAAAAATAGTTGAGATGGGTCAACTACAGTCCTTCTTGCTGATGCTCGCACGAGATATTGTGGGCAGACACCTGGGATCAGTCATAGATGATAAAACAGGAAAAATCATGAACGACGCTGTCCTAATGGTGGTTCCTGACCCTGCTACAGGAAATGCAGTATCCGAGTGGTACCCCACGTTACAGAATCATCACGAGAATATGACAGCCGCAGTACAAGACGAGAAACGTTTGGGAGAGCAGTTGCAACTCCTCACCGATAACATGGCAAAATTCACACAAGGACTGCGTGACCAGCAAGCTGCGGACACCGCGTGTTTGACTAAACAGATAGACAGTGTAGCCCAACATACAGAGCTCAGAAAACATAGTGGCATGGACTGGCAACCATCAGGAGTGCAAGCAGTAGGGGCTAACCCACCGAACAGAAACCGGACGTCATGGAATAGAAACAGCACCTCCCAACCCGATTCGCGTAATGAACGCCCCAGGTTTCCAAGACCGCCTCGAAAGGATAAGGATGGTAACATCATATGGCGCCTCACAGACAAACCAGCCACTAAATGGGGAGATATACCAGACTGGTTTAAGTCCATGTTGGCTGGGTTTGGAATACAGCATGATGAGGACTGGACAGCGAGAGCAGAAAAAGTATGCTTACTATGTGGACCTAATGCAGACCACTGGTGGTCAAGATGCGTAAAAGTATGGGCTTCGACGGATGCCGGCCAAAAATATTTAGGAGCCGCAAAAGCTAGCCAACGAGTACAAGAGGCAATGAAAGCCAAAGCACCCTCTACAGCTACCTCAACCATAGAAGATGTTACCCTATGCGTGGGATGCACGCTAGAAGCAACGCGAGACTCATCAATGGAGGCAAGTTCACTAGTGAACTGGGTATGTGAAGGCATGGGCCTTTCACAGGAGGATGATGGCAGTATGTTCTACGAGGCGATTGACTACATCACTCAAGAACAAGACATGCTTCAATCAGAGCTTCAGAAATAGGGGAGTTTGGCGGTAGGTGAGTCGGCAGAAAAAGACTCGGAAAAGGGTTGCCTGGCGCCTGTTAAAGACAAACCCGAAACCTGTGCATGTCAAATTGGATGCTCACTTGGGGGAGGAGATTACAAGAAAAGAAGAGAGAACCAATTAAACAGGAGAGGATACATTGAATGGGAATCTTCACTCTTAATTAGCGAAATACATCAGGCCGTACAACACCTACTATGCAAATACGATACTAGCACTCAAGACAATGAAGAAGGCAATGATACGCATATAGCACTGATAAAAAGCATGGAACATGGACATGAAAATTTAGACGAGAAATTGGAATCAATACGGACATACTCTAGGCAGCATCATGACCAAGGGAGAACAATGAATATAGCAGCACAAGTAACTATAGGAAGATACGGAGAAGGGCATGAGGATACATCTGACGTAAACCAATTAGGATCAGAGGAGCAACAGATCAAAGCATGTCTGAACCCTAACATTGGGTGGGCAGAAGCCTTGGAGAGATTAAATGGGATAGAGAGCATTAACCACATGACGGAGATACCCAACACCAAACCATATGAATTTGACATAGAATTCGAAGAGGAAGAAGCAGAAGGTGGAGAAACAGACTTATGTAGCACAGAAGGATTGTTCATACTACAAGATGAAGATAAGGAAGAGTACCAGTCAATGGCAGCAGAACTTTCATTCGAGGATTTGGATGGACAAGCCCATTCCTTACCAGCCATCATTGACAGTGGAGCAGCAAGATGCTGCCTAAGGAAAGATACGTTAGACAAGTACTTCCCACAACATGCTAAACGCTTACAACCCACAGATAAAAGATTTCACGATGCCAGCAAGTCTATCATGCCGGTGAGAGGTACCATAACCATTGAATTCTGGATAGGAAAATGCAAACTAAATTGCCAAATGTTTGTGTTTGACAAACTAAGCGTACCTATTTTGATTGGCACCAGCGCTTTGATGAGGAATGGATTAATCATAAACGCAAAGGAACGTACCCTATATACCACCACGACGGATAACCAGCCGCAATGTAGTGTGCCATTACAATGCACTCGAAATGACCAAGTAAAACCACATATACTCTTGGCCAGTGACACTATGGAACCAACACCAGGACAATCACCTATCAGTCAAACCAAAAGAATTCAGGAAGCTAGACTATCCTGGACTACTACTGCTAAAGTAACTGAAGACATCAGAATAATAGCAGGCAAACAAGCAAAAGGAGTACTATTAACATTTGAGAATCATTGTCCAAACACCAAGGCGACACTAGAACTGGAACCAACAAAAGAACTGCTGGCACTATTCCCAACGCTAGAAACAGCAGGAGCCACCCTACAATCTGCTAGCAATGCTCAAGCTTTCATACACCTACGCTCTACAGAAGACATAGTAATTCCTAAAGGAACCATCATGGTGAACGTAAAAATAGCACCAGAAAGAGCAACTACACTGAAAACAATGCAGAGAGTACAACTAATCATTGATCAAAACCTACCATTCGAAGAAGGAGGACCACCAACCACTGCTGAGCATCTAAAAGAATTAGGACTAGATTTATCCACTTCAATCGACCCAAACCGCCCTAAGAAGGATGGAGGATATGAACTACTCACGGAAGCACAGAGAAACCAATTGATCCAACCGGCACTCAGATGGTGGTGGGTCTGGTCCAGAGATGCAAGGGTACCTGAAGTATCTAGACTGGTGGTCATCGACATCCCAACAGGAGATGCTATCCCGGTGGCACAAAAACCGTACCCGATCCCTTACCAATACCGAGATGCGGTCATAGACGAATTACGCAAACTACTACACGGAGGACTGATAGAGCCTACCATATCACAGTGGGCGAGCCCTTTATTAGTAAGACTCAAGAAGGACTCGACGCCAGACAAGATCAGACTGAAATGCATAATAGATTATAGACGGCTCAACCAAGTGACTTTAGCAGATGCGGCCGGCTTAGGAGATATGGAGGAGATTTTAGACGGATTTGGAGGGAAACAACGATATGGCGGCATTTGTGATGCGGCAGGCGGATTCTACCAATTCACAATAAAACCAGAAGACAGATCAAAAACTGCATTCGTACTACCCACCTCGATGGGAGGCACCTCTTTCCAATGGAGAGTAGCACCTTACGGATTGACACGTAATCCCGCAGGATATTCAAGAGGAATGATGTTTGCTCTACAAGGCTTGCACACAGTGAGCCTGGCACCCATGGGCAACAGTACCGGAGGCTGCAGCTCATGGATAGACGACATCTCCATGCACGCCGATTCCTTTGATGGATTCGTAGACTTATTCGAAAGAGTCCTAATGCGGATGGCGTCTGCATCTATGCAACTTAAGGCGTCCAAATGCCTACTACTGCAAGAAAAGCTGGAAGTGCTAGGATTCTTCATTACACCCGATGGGATCGTGATGCAAGAAACGAAACTAAAAGACTTAAACAAGTTTGATGAAAATGGGAATAGAGTGGCGCCAGCTTCAGTAGAGGAGATACGCACTTTCCTTGGAGCAGTTCAGTTTTACCGACGGTTTGTCCCACGAATCAGTTTACTAGCTGCACCAATGATCGAGATGTTAAGGAAAAGCCCTGATCCTAAAAAGGCCACTTGGGACGGAGTGAGGCAATCTTTTGACGCTATATTAACCTTCTTGCAATCAGACGCAATAATATCCGCTCCAGATCTCAGCGACCCCTTAGCAGAATATGTAATATGCACTGATGCCTGTGATATTGCAGCTGGGGGGGTTCTACTGCAATGGCAACACCCTAGTGGCAAGGGAGGAGGACCACCCCCTGGTACCCCGCTACGAGGAGGAAAAGGCACCGATCCGCTAACCCAATCGTGGAGACATGATCACGGCTGGAAATTACGGACAATAGCTTACTATAGCAAGACGTTCGACAAGGCTCAAAAGAACTATCCTACATTTGACAAAGAAAGCGCAGCCATATTGTTCTGTGTACGTAAATGGGCAAAACTCATTACTTGCAAAGCAACTACCCTATACACAGACTCATCAGTAGCAGCTTCTATGTTACATAAACATATGGGTCCTCCACGTTTACAACGTTGGGGTATGGAGTTGGGTACGTTCTTACCTTACCTGAAGGTAGCTTACCGAAAAGGGACGGAAAATGGGATGGCCGACTTCTTATCTAGATACCCAGCTTATAAGCATTACATATCGACCGCCAGAAATATACAAGAAATGCCAAGTGAATTATTCGATAAACTACCTGAGATGGTACCGATGTTCACTCATAAACTAGGAGATGATGAGGAATGGCTTTCCCGAGCTACCTACGAATTATACGAGGCTAAAAATCCGAGGCTGATGGATCAAATATGGCAACACAACGATGAGACGGATGCATCAACCCAGGAAGATTTGGACAGTAGCCACCACATGAGGAACTACGTTGAAAGGGAACTAACTAACGTTGACAAATTATTCCAAGGAGGTTCTGACGAATCCCAGTTAACCTCATTACTACACGAAACCAGATTAGCGGTATTAGATGGAGATTACTGGAAGGACCAACAATCTTTCAATAATCATTGTGGAGAGTGGGAGCACTATGCCGCTATTTTCCACTCGACTAACCATCGATCACCAGTGGTATATGACTTATGCTGTGGAGAAGGAGGATTCTCTAGGGGTGCAAGAATTACCGGTGCCGAGATATATGGCGTAGATAAAAACAGCCGTTTCAAGCTAAGATACGAGACAGACTTTGATGAAGATGGCTCCCAACACCCTTCCGGGATGAGCTTCATGGCACACGACGTGTCAGATGAGAAACTTTGGGACACCTTAATGGAAACAGGTAACCTAAACGGATGGCCACCACCTGACATTATACATATCAGCCCGCCGTGCCGCACTCTCACCAGATTACGCCAAGTAAGGAGGCAAGACAGCACAACAGACTTGACTGTAAATTACGCAATCTCAAAACTGAAGACATTGGAAAGGCATTGGAAACTGCAAGGGAAACATCTAATATGGCAAGTAGAAAACGTTCCCGAGAGCAGAATACATGTAACTGAAACGGTGCAAAATACAGTGACATTATGTGGAACAATGATGGGCCATAAGGTATTCAGACACCGCACATTTTACTGCAACTATACTGCAGCTATAGAGCTACCCCATAGCCACCATGGTAAGTGGGTTGGATCCAATGGTGTGAGGTTCTCCCCCGCTGACGACCATCATCGATATGGGCACCTACCACCTCCCAACATGTATGGAGTATACTCATCACCTTCTGGTGGCAGAGGCACGCTAGCCGAATGGCATGGCGCTATGGGGTTCCCACTCAATACCTTTTCGAGTAAAGGAATAGCTAACGCACTCCCCATATCTTACGGACGATTACTAACAGCTCAAATGATTGCACACAGCCTGCATCGAACATATGGATGCCCAATATGGACCCCCAGTGAAAGAGATCAATTACAAACGGAAACTCTCGCAAACTGGACTGTCAATGGGTATCACCCCAACAACATCGCTTGCACACGGCTTACCCCAGAAGCACTAACGCAGAATTTGTCTGAAGGGATGCTACCCGTACTCACACCCATAGAAGAAGAGGCCATACCCCTTGACGCAGACGGGGATAATGCCACCGCGGATGGGATATCCTCTACGTTTGACTGTAGCCGAGTTGCCCAATTACTCGACCCACACTTAAATCTCATCATACGCAAATTGGAATCTGAACACACAGCGAAAACCGATTTGAAGGGACTAAAAATGAACTGGATTATGGATGGGGACAGACTGTGGCGTTTAGCAACTACACTGGATGGTGAACCTACCAATCGGCTAGCAATACCACTACAAGGGAGAGGACCGTTACTACGAAACTATCACCATAAGTGTCATCGTGGAGGGGACCCATTGTATAGGGAAATGGCTGAACATTTCTATTGGCCCAATATGGAAGGTGATTGTCACGACTTCGCTAATGCTTGTGTGATCTGCAGCAGTACTAGATCCAGAGCATTGGTAAAGGCTGAAGTGAAACCTATCCCTACGCCTTCTCGTCCTTTCAACGTAATACACTTGGATCATAAAGGACCTCTGCCCCGATCTGGACCATACTTACATATCTTGGTGGTCACTTGTGCATTGACCAGATTCACACTATACATACCAGTGACGTCCACTACTGCAGAAGAAACACTGAAGATATTAATGGCCAGGATATTCTGCGTGTTTGGCTACCCATTAGTGATAGTATCAGACAATGGCCCTGCTTTTCGCAACTCTATGATGGAACACATGGCCACCTTCTTCGGCTACAGACATGTTCATATCTTACCATATAACGCTCAGGCAAATGGTACTGCCGAAGCTAGTGTAAAAAGAATAAAGCTTCTACTTGATAGGCACTGCAAGGGGTATGCAGAATGGCATAAAATCCTACCATTGGCCCAATTACAGCTAAATACTCACATACACAGTGGTACCAAGGTAAGTCCATTCATGGCTTTATTCGGACGAGCCCCTACTGGAATTGCAATCCTCGAAAACCCTGCTCTGTTACCCCAGCTTGGTACTGGAACAGAGTTCATGACCGAATTGAGGGCGAAGTTAATTAGGTTACATGTTGAACTGCAAGAAGAGTCTGACAACATAAAGAAAGCTAGGGCTGACGAAGCGAATTCACGTCGAGGGAACAACAACAAGCAAAGAACCGGAACTATTACACCAGGGAGCTGGATAAGAATTTTACGGGGCTCTACACAAGATGCAGAGTATATTCGCAAGCATGGTCATGGGCAACCCTGGAAATTCAAATACAAGGTTCTCGAAGTAACGCCACATTCGGTCAGATTAGTAATACCAAAGGATGGTTCTGTGCCTGCTATAGGGGAATGGCAACTCATCAGACGATGTGAACCTTCTGTTGAAACCGAAATACACGCATCGCCATCTGACCCAAAATTGACCGAAGCTGGAATACCCATGCAACCACTCGAGGGGGTAGTTCCTCCAGATGACGGCTCTACCATATATGAAATTGAGCGAGTACTCAGTGCTTCCAAAGTAGGAAATCGCTATAAATTACTCATCCAGTGGAAGGGCTATTCTGAGCCAACTTACGAATGGAAATCTGATATAACTTCTCAGACGATGAACGATGAACTACTTCATGAAATAACTACTGCCATTGACAGATGTAAGGAGTCTGCACACTCATTGCGCAACGAGGACGAGGACCCCACGGACACGCCGTTGATAGAGGACTCGCCCACTCTTGAAATTCTACCAGGAAAAAGAGTACGAAGGAAACCGGATCGCTACACTGATACCAGTGTGAAATTACTACACGAATACGATCCATCCATGTTGCATGCAATATATGTACATCAACAAGCATGCATGCAAATCGCATCTTATAATCCCACCAACCCTTGATTAGAACGCATGCATCTACTCCATAAATAGTACTGTCGTAGATGGAGGGGGTGATGTAGTGTCGGGATTACCGCGATGTACCGTACAATAAGTATTAGTGTACGTCTAGTAGTACTTAGTAGCGTACGGTACGTCATTGATCAAATCTATACACAAAGCGAGAGAGCATGGCCGCTCCCCCGCATCAGGACCCTTCCCGACTTGGGAAGGGCCCTTCTGGCCGTCCAATTCCATCAGGTACTGGGGCGTTCGTTGTAACTCCCAGTACCTCACCAAATGCCGTCTGGACATCCTCGCCCGCTGTGGCAGGCTCTGTTCAGAAAGGTAACCCACCTGCACTCACTGCGAGTGCGGGAGCAAACCAATCCATGGGTCGCTCGCTGAAGCACCCTGGATTGGGGAGCACAATCATACGAGATCGATCGTCCGTTGTGACATCGATCTCACCTGTCTCGGCCGTTGTGCCAGACAGGGATGGCCTGAGGCCATCACTGCGTGCTGACCTTGACAGGCTGCGCGCAGGCAATACTCAAACTCTATCGGTCGATCAGTCGCCAGACTATCGACACTTCATGGTGACGGAAGCGGGGTTTGGCACATCAGCCAAATCCTCACGATTGGCAAATGCAGGTACGCTCTACGTTGCCAATCGTAGCCATAACAAACCGCAGCAGCATTCCGCAGCTGCGACTGCGGACCACAGACGCTTTAGTATGCAACGCGCGACCGCTAAGGAAATGCACGCGCCCAGCATATCCGAAGCACAACAGATACCAAAACCAACTTCCACTCTACCCCTTTCATCAGATCCCGTCTGTGAAGTTGGTGGGAACACCCGTTCATCATGGGCAACCATAGTGCGCACTCGCAGATTGGCACCGCAGCAACCTGCTGTTACCGACAAGGTAGCAGCTAAACGCTCGGAAGTGCTGAGATATTTCGATACGACAAAGAATTCTACAACACCCTCATCTACATGGCAGATACTACGTAAGCCTGTTAGAGCAACAGTAGCTAGCGCTATAGAAGATGCAACACCGCTAGATGACTTGCGAAACACTCTAGCCCAGCTGCACTGCGAGTACAAGCGTATGCACGAACGAACTATTTCTCCTTGTACTCCAGGAAAAGGAGGCTCAACGATTCTAGAGCGACCGAAATATTTGGAGACTAAGGGAAGGAGGGTCACGCCGTCCACTGCAGAAGAACGCGATGGCTCAGGTGATCGGGGTACTAGCGTAGCCAACCAGCTGGCAGTGCGCAGTGAGCAACCGCAACCTGAATGGGTGACCGTATTACCATTCAACCTAACAAGCGGCATGAACCATACCTGTCTCTTATACACATCTGACGCTGCCGACGAATAGAGAGGTGTAGA
>OJHA01000054.1_pt1 | contig 16827 bp, 2 predicted proteins | sample 1595071 | NCBI WGS metagenome assembly OJHA01 (sample SAMN05416703, study PRJEB24817) | seawater metagenome | isolation source: Sea water | place: Canada:Atlantic | collected 2013-07
ACGAGATCAGCCTCGGTCTCGTGGGCTCGGAGATGTGTATAAGAGACAGGAACTGGTCATACCTCAAATGTGGCTAATGAGGACTAGTTCTTACCCGTTTTCCGTTTCCGTTAAGGAGCGATGTGTCATGATAAGTTTATCTTACTCAGGCAGGAATATTCTCAAAAATATAATCTGTTATCCACTAGAGGTTATGTTTGGCTATTTTTACATACTAATGACGAGTCCTTTCGAAGTGGGGAACCTGAGCGTTTGTAAAAGTGTTGATGAGTGTTGTTTGAAACTTGGATATTTCACAGCACAAACAGTTATATATCTTCTCTTCTACTCAAGGTATATCGCTTTGGATATGGACGATCATGATGGTACACAATCTTCTGATGATGCCGAAACTGCTCAGTCTCGAGAGTCTGATGATGGATCAAATACACTCGATCAAACTATCACGCCAGCAGTTGACAACAGCATCGAGGCACAAACACTGGGATTTGTGATTAGTATGGGTGCTCAAGATCCGGAACTGATGGGACGACTTGATTCACGTGGTAGACAGTTTGTGGAGGAACTTGTGACGCCTGTTGGCAACCATGGTAGACGTACTGACGATACTCCGCGTATATCCCCAGAATTGGTCGTTACTCCGTTTAGATCTTCAGGTGACTCATCAGCTGTGCGTGGGGCACGTGATGCGATCGAGTGGGCCGCGCGTGCCCACGAGTTTGAAGAGCATCAGCGTGCCAGAGGCATTAGAACTGAGAGTTTAGCGATGGGCGCTTTGGCATCAACTCCTGAAAATCGTGTTCCAGTTGTTATGGCTCAACCTGTGGTGGAACCAACGTTTCATGAACGGGAACATCTTCAGTCTCTACGCAACATGAGAGATCAAAGTCATGCATTGGCTCGTGATTTGGGTGGAATGCGTGAGCAAATGAGGGCAGACGTTGAGCAAAGTGGTGTTGAGCTTCAAGATGCTCAAGAACGTTTTGAAGCAGATCGTCAGAGGTTCAGGGAAGAAACACAAGAAGGGCAGCAGCATCGATTGCCATCTAGTCATCATCATTACAGTGGTACACATCGTCGTTCTCATGTGGTGGCAGAAGAACTCCCTTTGTGCGCTATATGTGGTGACCGTACCAACCGACGTGTGTATCAAGATCTGGACCCCAATTCACCAACGTACCAGGAGTGTAGTACGACTTGTTCCCGAAATTGTAGAGATCTGGAGCGAAGAGCTATAGAAGAAGTTGACATGATGGCAAGAGTTCGCTTGTTATCTGACCAAAGAGTAGCAGATGACGTATCAACGGTAAGCGGTGAATCGTCGGTAGGAAGTCAACAGCATTCGCGAGTGTCTAGACCGTGTAGGTCCAAAAATCGGAATCGGCGTTTCTCTCATCAGCCATCCCGTCCTGTATCACATTCATCGAGGCCACACCGTGATGCTGACAGTAGAGGACGAGGAGGGTCAGATGGTGGTTCTTCGTCCAGCTCCTCGCGACGAAGTACGAGATCACGTCAACCTGAATCGGGGATAGCTCAAGCATTGGTACAAGCCACTCAAGCATTAGCGGCAAATCAAGCTTTATGCTCTCAGCTACAGTTGGAATTGTCTGCTTTGAGAACGAGTAATCAGTCTTTGATGGATTCGAATCAAGTGAATCAGGCAAATAATGCGGTACTAGCAGCCCGGTTGAAGGTAGTAGAACAAGGGGTGATGGGTACACCAGGGTGTTCGTCGTCAGGAATAAGTAGACTTACTCCTCAAGCCCCTCCTTCTGCCACCTTGAATCAATCAGCTACACCGTTGGATTCAGGTTCGGTAAAGCGAATGAGGGTTCGAGACCTGAGTACTCCCATGTTACCGTCAGCTGTACGGTTGAGCGTGCTCCAGCAGGGTGATACGAATTTGCTGGCGTCTATTCAACGAGAAGACAATGATGCAAATACCGGTGAAGCGGTACAGAGGGCCGGGAACCCGTTGGAAGAATCTACGACACCTCTTCCAGTTACAGAACCCGAACCAACACATGTTATGCCCTATCCAAAAGATGATCATGACGATGACGAGGATATTGATGGCTCAACTTCTCAACCGAGGACACACGAACAATCGTCTCTTCAAGTGAGTGGACACAGATCTGAGAAGTCGTCTGCATCGACGGAGAAAAAGGGCAATACTCCGACAAGTGATGCGATGTCAGCATATCAATTCGGAGCTGTGGCAGTGATGAACCGATCGTGTACGGACAACGTGCCTGAAAAGTTACGTACAACCTCTTCTGCTTACCCGAATAATGCACGAAAATCATTTGATAGCGATGGTAGACGTGTTGGAGGGAATGGTGAACAAGGGGGAAACGGTGGATCTGGTGATGGTGGCGGTTCCAATAAGGAAAGTAACGACTCGAGTGGAAGCAGTCATGGGAGCAGTAAAGGTGGCAATGATCCTGATGGCAGTGGTGGTGACAGTGGGGGTGGAAGTAGCGAAACCCCGCGCAAAGTTTGGGAGACCATTCCTGGTGAGGGTGTAATGCGACGTTTTCTCGCTTTGTTGGAAGCCCAGCTTGTTAAGGAAAAGTGGAGCGAGAATCTCATATGGCGAGCTCTGGTGCACGTTAAAGCTCACTGGAGTTTCCCAAGCAATGTGGATGCGTCACTATGGAATATTGAGCACGCAAGTCAAACAAGTCAGTTGACCAATCGTCTGCAGCAGGGCAATGGTTCGTTCAAAGTTCAATCAGCAGTTGACTCAGCATTGAAGGAGAAGGTGGTGAAAGAAGCATTCACTATAATAGCCGAAATGTTAGCGAAACGAAAGAAGAAAGCACTGGCCCCGAAAGTTATTATGCAGTTAATGGCATTACTCGACGACATGAATGGAAATATGTACGTTGGAAAATTTCGAGGCACTGTATTGGGGCTAACGTCATTGTTACAAAACTCTAACATGTGTCCTGTGACGATGTTACAGTCCACCGACGAAGAGGAACCTTCAGCATCGTCTCGTGGTATCGACATTAACTTGGAAGTTCCTTTCGGGTTGAGTGAAGAACTTCATATTGTTGGAGTAAATGATACCGACAGAGCGACAAAAGGGCTGTGTGGCGCTATGAGTAGAGCTGTGGACGAGTGGGTGTCAGCTTCCGTTGGTGTATCTGGGGTAGTCGTGACTTCTGGAATGAGTTTCCCGGTACGAAAAGGCTATCTAGCGCCAGAGGTGGCTCGGGTGGTAGATGTGTATAAAAACACCACGTTGATGATTGCACATATAATCCATCGTCTGGTGGTCAAAGCTAGTCAGCTGGCACCTACCGTCAACAAGCTGTTTCTCCAACGAATGGCTCGCACCATTCAAGTTGCATACCTCACCACAGACTCGTTTCAATTTCCTGTTAAGTGTTCTGTGCAAAGCAACGATTTGATGTCTTTACTTCTGCGAATTCCCAACATAGGAGGCCATGCTGTGTTCGAGGTGCTTTCAGCGCTTACTGATGCACGTAACGTTGCGGATTACACAGAAGCTGTCCGGTTAATGACTACGCCATCTCGGATTTCAGCAGCGGTTACTGCACAAGAGGGATTTGTTCAAATACAGCAGGCATGTATCGAGGCGGTGGGTCATGAATCTAAGCTGTTGCGTAAGATTGGGGCAATGCCGTTATGCCTTATTATTTGGATGGAATCTGTACAAACATGTCAGCCCTTGACGGAAGAGGCCGATAGGCTGTTAGACCAGGTACGTGGCAGTTACAACGAACAACTTCGACGCATGACGTCTACTCCAAACGTTTGTGCCGCAAAGTTGACGTTAAGCGAGAGTCGGGTTGATACCCTTCGGGTCCTGCTGGATGATCTTAGATGCAGCTCCACGACCGGAGCAGTCAATGTTTTAGCTGACGCCAAAATATGCACTGCCATATGCAACCGTGAGCCAACGGCTGAAGAGATGAACGCCATGCTATTGGAAAGTGTTTGTCGAGTTCTCGAGAATCGTGTTAAGTTTGAACAGGAGTATCATAACGACATTAGTGATGCATACGGGGCAGCGTTAGTATTTGATCCGGCGCATACGTCTCGCAATTGCGAGCCTAGTGCCAACACCAATCCAGCCACAGTATTGACAGAAGATGGTCTGCGAGCACTGGTGGACAACATGCGTGACATACCAATTGGGGACGGTGCCGGGTCGGTAAAGACGATTGAGTCAGTTCTGCAAACAGCGGCTAGAGAAGCGGATGATCCGTTTTGCCCCCCTGAAGATCGTTCTGTTGGATTTGGAGCTGTAGGTTCACCAACGCATAACGATGGAGGCAGTGTTGATGCTCGGATAGCTCACATATTGTTGGAATCGTCTCCCAATGAACGTTACTTCACTGGAGCTCATCCAAAGGGTATTCCAGCGCCGGTGTTGTCGCTGGGGCGAATTTTCATCATGGGTAGACAGAAGAAATGGCTCGACACCTCTAAGCGAACCAAGCCTGGTGATCCACCGCCTTTGCTACATCCGCCTCCTCTTTCGTTGGAAGAGTCGTTGGATTTGCCGGAGTTTGAGCGAGCAGTATACTACGCGTTGTACCGCGGTGTTGGTACGCAGTGGAATAGAGTAGTGATGGGCAAGTTCGAAACGTTGACCATGGGGTATCGAGACACCGTGCGGCAGTGCAAAGCTGATGGGAACGTTCGGAAAATTGCGCAGGTGGCGTGGGAGAATTATGAGATCGACGATCTTGACGATGAGTCCTTTGCTCCTCACGCGGCGGTGGCGGCACAACTTGAGTCTCACAAGCTGGAACTTGACTCTCTTCGGGCTGAAATGGCTGCCCAAGAGGACGCCAGGAATGCGAAAGCAGTGGCTGCGGAGCAGGCTGCTTCAGAGAAGGTCAAAGCTCATGAGCTTCGCGTTAGCGGAGCAGTGGATTTTCTCATGAACAACGGGTCCGGGCATTCGCGTGCAGAAGCTGTAGAGGCTGTGCGTGGATCGCTCTCGCCCCCCTGACAGGGTGTCGTTCGTGCAAGTGGCAGTGTGCCATCTGTACGGGCGACCGACCCCACTGACTGTGCGTTAGTTGGTGGGGGCCTCAAGGACTCGACGTTACGGGTTCGAAGGCAACCATCTAGGGGGAAGAAGAGGGTGGTCAATGAGAATGTCACGACCAGGAAATGTTTTGCCTTCAACAAACAACGGCGTAAGGAACAAGGTTTACAACAAAGTTTGGCCCCTATCCCAGAAAATTCTGTGTTCATGACTGAGTATGATCTTAAGAGCAGGCGGGTTGACAAAGAGCATGCAAAAGGACTGAAGAAATGCCGGTTGAGATATCTGAAGGATGAGATTAAGTGTAAGAGGATGGAGGACAGACACATGAAATACGAACAGTATCGGGAACAATTAGCGTTGAGTCGAAGTGCAAATAACACACATGATGACGAGTGGCATACTGTGCGCCAGAAGACGTTGGGATTGAGTGCAGTGAGTCCTAAAAGGGTCTTGACGTCGGCTGATTCAAGGGGGAAAAGTACTCAAGTAAATGGAAACCGGCATTTTTCGGAGGAGTTCTTAAACTTTGGAAATCGTGAGGAAGCCTTATTCAGCAGTGTGAACGAAGCTATGTCGGTAGTTGCGCCAGTAGAATATGCTAATATTGGGGAAGTCATTGAAAACCATGCATGTGGTGCTCTGAACCAGGGACAAGAAAATGTACAACGCAATTGCGTATCATTCAGCTCAGTGGTAGATAAACTGGTAAACGATGACTCACGCGAAGATAAACTGGAAGTAGTGAATCATGAGGAAGTAAAAGGCAGAATCGGTGGGCAGCCCGACAATAGGTCCATACGGATTGAACTCGCAACGGGTACGAATGCGGTATCAATAGCCATGGCCAGTGTTGGAATGGGTTGCAGAACGGTGGGAGGGCACTTCAGAGAATCAGCCAGTTCGGTGAAGGAACTGAAACGGTCTCGACAGGTGCCTGTGGACTTTTACGAGGCGTTGAAAGAGCATAATGCTATTTTAATGGAGCTGAAAAACAACGAAACGTTTGATTTACAGCCAAGAACGAAAGTATCCGAGCGATGTATGCGTGTGAAGAAACGAACCGTGGTAATTCCCAGTGAAGTGGGATATCAGCCCGAAAACCCTCCTAATTTCTGTCAAGCGTTTGTTGGAAAAGCACAAGACGATAGTCGTATGAGTAAGCCTTGTAAGGCGAGATATGAGGATCGACTATCAGAATGGACTCCGTGGCAAGTGCATCTCCAAGTCCGAGATCAGAATCAGTTCGTGTACCGACGTCGGGGTGAACATACTGATGGCAAGCACTCCGACAACGGGACATGCAGGGAAGAAGACACATCTCTTGGAAGTGTTGAGGGGGAGTCAGTTCTTGAAGCAGTAGATGATGAGCTCATGAAGCGAAAATATGCAAGGAAGTCCGCGTATAGTACGTCCGTGAAAGATATGTCGTCAAAACAACTTGTGGAACTTATGATGGACACGGGTGCCAACGGACATTTTGTGGGTACGGACTTGGGTAAGCTACTGCGTGGCCGAAAATACTCTCGCTTCACGGTAATGGGGTCAGCAGGAGCAGTTAACACCAACGGTACTGGACAAGTTGTGGCGTCCTTGGTAGATGACTCGGGAGAAGAATTTGAGATGCGCTTTGAAGCTTCAGAGCTTCCTGGGATGAAGATGAATTTGTTGTCAGCATCCAAGCTGTTGAGGAAGGGAGCGGTCATGCATCTTGAAGAAGGAAATTCGTTTGTAATGTTGCCAGCTGGAGGCATTGGAAGTCAACGAAGACGGAAAATCAGTCTTATTGAAAGAAATGGGTTGTACTTCTTGCCGATTCTGGTAGACGTTCCACAATCCACGGTCAAAGCACGAGCAAGTGTTGCGTGCCCTGCGATTACGAGGAGTCAACTACGGAATAATGTTACGTTGCCTGCAGACAGTGACGACACTATGGACAATGTGGATACGACCGTCGCGGGTGACTTTACCAAAGAGCAAACGGAATCAAGGGGAGAAAGCGATTCTCCTATTCAGCCCCAGATGTCGGTCCATCGTAACCTCCATGGACCTGGAGCAACCCTAAGTCTGTGGCATAAGCGTCTTGGAGTGTCAAAACTGAGGATTGGTCTAATGGGAAAGCGTGGATCCGTTTTAGGGCTCAATATCAAGGGGAGGTCCCCAGGTTGCGACAGAACTTGCACATGTGAGAATTGTAGGTTAGCTCGAGCAGCCCGTATCAACCCTCGGAAGATTCGGTTGTATGACGACGAAGCTGACAGACCGTTCGCGTCAGTGAGTTCAGACATCAAAGGTCCACTGATCGAAAGTCATGGAGGGCTACGATATACGATTGCATTTGTCGATCAAGCCACTAGGATGTCCAAGACTTATTATATGAAGAAAAAGTCGGAGGCTCCCAAGCGTCTCAAGGAGTATCTCACATGGGTGAAAAGCTTAGGATGGTATGTGAATCTTATTCGTACTGATCGAGGGAGTGAGTACTTTGGAAACGACACGAAACATGTGCAGAAAGGAGATGAAAAGAATTTCGTGGAATTCGAAAAGGTAGCAACTGCTCCTGAGTGGGGTTGTCGAGTTGAAGCTGGGCCAAGAGACGGGTCAAAAGGAAATGCTATTGTTGAACGGTACCATCGCACTATTTTCGAGATAGCAAGCTCATTCTTGTTAAATAGTCATGCAAGTCCGCTATTTTGGGTGGAGGCGTATCGGTATGCAGAGTATCTTCATAATCGAATGGTGACCGGACATACGGGAGAGTTCACCCCCCATGAAATGGTGTTTCGTAAACGTCCAAGGTTTGACCGGATGAGAGTGTTTGGGTCTGATATGTATGAGCACATTGGAGGACTTCCTAAGGTGCCAGGAGGAACTCGTGCTAGGAAAGGGTATTTCATGGGTATTCCCGAAGATTCACCAACGGGATATCTTATGTATGACATTAAAGCCGGAATTATTCGCACAGTTTACGCAGCAACGTTTGATGAAAGTTTTGTGAGGAGAAGATTTGGATTAGCAGTTTATGACCGAGCACGGGATATTTACAGCCGTCAGTCTAGAACCTCTGATGCAGTGCATGATGAGCTGCTATTCACTCATGACGATGACCCATTTTTGTATGATATTGTGAGAGCTCAGCTGGATGTGGATGCAGCTATCGGTGAAGGTGAGGGGATCGATGCGAATCCCCCTTCGTTGGGAACGCCGGATGAAGTCATCCCGGGTGGTGACCCCAACTATGTTGGGGAGTCAGTATGTAAGATGTTCAAGAATCCAGACACGGGAGTCATGCAGCGGTACACTGGCGAAGTTGAAGAACATAAGCCAGGGAACACAGACGATGAAGTGGACCTTTGGGAGATTAAGTTCTCTGATGGAGACGTAGAAACATGGGAACTATCAGAGTTGAAGTCGGGTCTACAGTTGTATAAGGAACATGAGAAGACGATGACCGCGACCATGACTCATCAGGAGAACCTGTCTTTCATAAGTTTGCAGAAGTTCAAGAAACGAGATGATGGATTATATGACATTCTTGAGGTAGCAAACGATGACCTGTTGGAACGAGACTATGATGAACTTAAACTCCGGTCATTGGCTGTAGCCTTGAATCGAGCTGACGAGCGTAGTGGCGAAGAGAAAGTAGAAACTATGACGGCTGAGCAGTGGAAAGAGAAAGGTCCGTTAGGAGAAATTCGCACTGAACATGAGGATAAACGAGCCAAATGGGAAAATAGGAATCCTGCCATTCGTCCCTTTCGATCATTCAGTAATCGAGTTAATGTGTATCAAGAATCAACTCAAGCGGATCGAGTGTTTAGAAAGTTTGCTCTGGACAACGACGTGCCTGTACGATACGTACAACAGAATCCTAAGCAAAAGCTGCGAAAGGATAAACCGTGTGGTTCGTATAAAAGGTACGACGTGTACAAGAAAGCTGAAACGCTGAAAGAGATGATAACGCTCTCATGTGTGAATCGACCTAAGGGCGTGTCATTCAAACTTGCCAGAGAAACAGCGCAACGGGACATAATATGGGATTATGAACGAGGTTTCTGTTATTTCCCTGGTAACGAGAGTGGCAGACTTGGACATTGGGTTGATTCTCGGCGAATGGCACAGGACTATCAGTTAACTCCGGTGTCTGAAGCAATCTTTCCCCCTCCCGTGGCAGCAGGATCAACCATCGCGGAACCGTCAGACAAAGTCGAGTTTGCACGGGTGTTGAACGATCAGTTCAAGATTGATGAAGCTATTCGATTCTTGGAAGAACATAAATCTGTGGCTCAATTTGCAGAGAATAGCTTGCGTAAGGTTATGTTCAGACATCCTGAGACAGGAAAACTACATTTGGAACCGAAGAATAAGTGGGAAGCTCTTCATGCATCCAATCCCGATAAACCAATCTGGGAGAAGGCTATGGATAAAGAGATTCGCCAATTTGAGGAGTTCAAAGTGTGGGAAGAACTAAATGATTGTGATGTGCCAGCTGGAACAAAACGATTGGGTACAAAGTGGATTTTAAAGATCAAAACCGGTAGCGATGGGCAAATCGAGAAGTTTAAAGCTCGACTGTGTATGTTGGGCAATCTTCAAAAAGAACACGTGCATTACGATCCCGAAAATGTGTATTCCCCTGTCATGTCATATGATAGTTTCAGAACGCTACTTGCCATCGGAGCGGCTGCTGATTATGAGTTGAGATCAGCGGATATCTCAGGGGCATTTCTTCAAGGAGAGATTGACAAGGATATCTACATCAAACATCCAGGAGGAAAACTCGACCCAACCACTGGTGAACCTATGACTTGTAAATTGGTGGCCTCGGCATATGGATTAAAACAATCTCCAAAGCTGTTTGCGAAAGCCCTACAGGCTGAGTTTAAGAGTGGAGGACTTACAAGCATGATTTATGATCCGTGTCTGTATTCCGCCACACACACTCGTCAGTATTTATTTGAACAGTTAGATGAGTCGATGAAGGAGAAACATCGAGAATTTGTGTTGGAGGAACCAAATAAGCAGGAAAAATTGTACGTTGGTGTCTGGGTCGATGATCTCAGCATTTGCCACAGTAGCAGCTTGATTGGAGACTGGTTCATTAGCCATTTACGCAAAAGATTTGTGATCAACGAGAAAGCAACTGGGGAGTTGAGCTACATGTTGTCTGCACGAATTACTCGTGATCGTAAAAATCGAATCTTGTACATGGATCAAAGTGCTGCTATTACTAGAGTTGCTGAGAAGTGTGGATTGACTGACGACAAAGGAAGAAACTTCAAGAGTCCAATGTCCACTGCTCCTCTGACCAAGCATGTGGAGAAATCTACAGACTTCGACTATTTGTCTATTGTTGGATCCTTATTACATATTTGTGGAGTATCACGTCCTGATTGCGCATTCAGTGTGTCCTGTCTAGCAAGACACAGCAAAACGGCAGGAGACGAGCATGTAGAAGCCCTTCTCCGACTAGTACGATACCTGTATCAAACAAGATATAAAGCTATCACTTACAGGGGAGATGTGTCAAAAATGCATGTACCCACCGTGTTCGAGAGTGGGGTGCATCCTCTGGACGTCAACAAGGAAAACCCGACGAAGTTATTTGTAGATTCTGACTTCGCGGGGACGGGGGGTAGATCAACTGCAGGATTTGTAGTGTTTATGAATGGAGGACCTGTTATTTGGTCATCGAAACTTATGAAAGTTGCGGCAACCTCGTCGTCCGAAGCGGAAATCATTGCTGCAGTAGAGAGTGTAAAAACCGCAGTTCATTTTCGAGCGTTATTGGAGGAATTGGGATTGTGTAAAGTGAAACATATTGACGTGTACGAAGACAATTTGTCATGCCGTATGTCAGCGGAAAGTCTTCGATGCCACAAGAAGGCAAGACACTACCAAGCGAAACTAAGGTATTTGCAAGATGTGGTTCAAGCGGGTATGATCAAATTTCACCAAACAAAAACAACAGACATGATAGCAGATCTATTTACGAAGCCTCTGATGTCTGCGGATCATCATCGGCTAGCAAACACCATGCTTTCTGATTTACCTGATCGAATTGTTCAGCTAAGCGAGGAAGCACGTGTTACTCCTCGACAAGTGACTCTGGTGGACGATGCCATCTCCTCTAACGATTGCATCATTGATCTTGAAGGCTTTGAAGAAGAAGAAGATGTTTCTGTTACGAGATCAGTTGGATGTCAGGCAATTGTTCGACTCCAATCAAAGATGTCACTGGGTCCTCGTTCAAAGTATAAACTGGACAGATGGGTAGCTTTAATGCGAAGACGTTCCAAGAACCTGACTTAATGGATATGTGTACATCCTTGAGAGGAGTGGCAACAGTGGTCGAGGGATGCAAATTATCCGGAGTATTGGACGGACTATATGAATATGGCAGCTTTTAGGGGAGAATTAAATCGGGCGCTTACTAGAGCCCGGCAGCTGGGTTATCAGCGACCGATGGCACGACAGTCAGCTCCTGTCATAGGAGTGTAGCCTTGTTTAATTAGAAGGCTGCGCGCAAAAGGTAAAGCTGAAATATAAATATGACCGCCAAAGAAGACTCGGATTTTATATTGGTGGTGCGCTTATGTGAAGGAGATAATTCAGTACAGTTTCGAGTTAATGCAGCTTGCGCCGACTTTGAGTCCATGCAATGTCATTATACGACCAGCGATCTCCAGCACCTCTTCGTATACTACGCCGCACATAATGGTGTTGTTCTTGAAACGGAGCATGAATCTGAACGCAGCATCCTTGGACATGGAATCGTTGTCCGTTACGATAGACGATACGAATGCCGCCTGGAGCCTTATAAATAGTGTACGGCGGAAGGGAACACCAGTCGAGAATAATCCCTAGAAGTCCATAGTGAACGATTCCGGTAATCGTGTGTGTCAAGTGTCTTTTCATATGAGGAACTATGAGCCATCCCACGGAGGAAACTCGGGTGTATTTGTATCCATGGTCGCCTATGCGACATTTGCAATAGCGGTAGCTGGGAGGTCGATCTGGTAAAGGCCAACCTCCAATTGGAGTATGGTGATCGTCGCAAAGGAAACACATTTGAGGCTCGTTGCATTGAGGTGCACAGAGAGCCAGTGCGAGCTAGGTTTTCAATAGCAGATGGTCACTAAAGATGTGTTGTGAAGTGACGATTGGATATGCTAAGTTGCATTCACAGAACTAGAACGAATCAGAGAGAGACTAGAGGTATAGACAGATTGTCACAAAAGGGAAATCTTGTAGATGCAATCTGAAAGACGAGGCCAGAGCTGGAACCACATGTCGTGACCGTTGTCCTGATGGAGGCCACATTGGAGAATTCAGTTCAGTCCCCGTATTGAATATTGCAGTCCGCAGGACCGAGAGTTATTATCTGAGCCATCGCACATAGCAACTTGGGCTAATCGAGACGAGAATCGAGTTCGGAGTATTCGCCTTTTAGTTGCCTTTCGGAGCTAAGGGCGCAGATCGTTAAGTAAGTTACAGCACACTGGGACTACATTGATATTACGCGGGATTTGGGATTATCCCCCCTTTTCTTATTGCGCGCTAGTAGTCAATTTCCAGCATAAGAAGCGCCTTTCCATCAGAAACGACCCTCCTCTACTAAAACGAATTTACCCGGTTTAAGCAAAACCAAGTTGGACGCGATTGAGGCAGATGGCACTGGCTCTGTCCTATACTGTAATTACTTTCCGGTCATATATACTCCCGGATAAAAGCTAACGAAGATCTTGAAAAGACCTTCTATTTGGATTTTTTGACCTTGGGCCAAATGTTTTGTATCCAGATCACGACTCTTGGTTCATGTGACTTATATAATCCACATTGCTGGAAGATGAATCGAAGAGACTTAATGAATAGTCACCCGTGTGTACCTCAAACGGTTGGGATTCTATGGAATCATGAGAGACTAATAAGTTTTCGACTTGTCTTGTTAGTCTTCACCAACTTGGATCGACATTGTTTGGGGCAGGAGCCGTACATGGTCCTCGTATCCACCACAACATCATCATTAAATGTGCCGGTCAAGTTGAATTTATGTAAAGAACAATATGTTTTTCTAGGCTGCTCAAGGGAAAAACACGAGCATAAACTCCGTCTGTACACTGCACCAGTTATGGAACATCTGAAATATGGGATTCGGGTGACACCATACTGGGTGATCAGTGTAACATCACCGTATGAACTCTATATGTGGAAAGTAATCTTTCTATGTGCCGGGGAAATTTGGTTAGCACGTTTACATCAGGCTATTGATACCAGCTTAAAGTCATACTTACTTACCTGCCTTTCTTGCTGGCAAGCTCAGCTTGCCGCTTTAGTACAAATGAGCAGATATGTTATGATCTCCAGCATCTTATATTCAATACTGTCTTTCATCAAGGTGACGAGTTCGACGATAAGAAGAAGTTGGCTCACGAAGAGTTCGAGCATTACGCTCCCAAGTTCGAGCAGCGCGCTCACTTGGTATACCTCTGCGCCCGAGACTTCTGAGAATATCGAACTGCGGTTACCCACGGAAGACAACCGCAGAATACAGGTGTGTCTCTTTTACTATTATGGTGAAATAAGGACAACTGGTAGATTGTACCCAGCATTCTGCGAATTTCTACTAAAGAGCCATTCTTTCGTTATGAAAGAGTACCCCCTTGGAGATATCATGGTAGTTATCTTCCCGGTTATTAATACCGCCTTTGTCACGACCAAATGCCGAGAGCTAGTCATACTTCAGATGTGGCTATTGAAGATTAGCTTTTACCCGCTTACCGCTAGAATACTTCAGCGATGTGTCACGAGCAGTTCATCTGTACTCGGGCAGGAATACTTTCAAAGATATAATCTATTATTCACTAGAGATTATGTCTGGCTATTTTACAGACTAATGACGAGTCCTTGCGAAGTGGGGAACCTGACCGTATGTAAAAGTTTGGACGAGTGTTGTTTGAAACTTGGATATTTCACAGCACAAACAGTTATATATCTTTTCTTCTACCTAAGGTATATAGCTTTGGATATGGACGACCACGATGACACACAATCTTCTGAGGATGCAGCTGTGGATATGGACGACCACGATGACACACAATCTTCTGAGGATGCAGCAACAGCGCAGTCCCACGAGTCGAACGATAGATCAAATCCGCCCGCGCGCAGTACCACGCCAGCAGTTGATCGCAGTGTTGAGGCACAAACACTGGGGTTGATGGTGAGTCTGAGCGCTCAAGACCCAGACGCAATGGGACGTCTTGAACCAAGTGGAAGACAGTTTGTGGAGGAACTTGTGACGCCTGTTGGCAGCCATGGTCGAGTTACTAACGTTACTCCGCGTGCTCAGTCTCGCCGGCATGTCCCTGACAACAGTGATGGAATAGACTGGAGCTCAGCTATGGAACGTGCTGATGCACAGCGTTTATTATCCCCAGAATTGGTCATTACTCCGGTTGGATCTTCAGGTGATACTTCAGGTGTGCGTGGAGCACGTAGTGCGATCAATTGGGCAGTTCGTGCCCACGAGTTTGAACATCATCAACGTTCCGGGGGGATCAGAGCCGAACGTCAAGCCATGGGGGCTTTGGGATCAACTCCTGAAAATCGTGTCCCAACCGTAATGGCTCAACCAGTGGTGGATCAGGCTTTTCCTGAACGGGAACATCTTCAGTCTCTGCGCAATATGCGAGATCAAACACGGGCATTGGCCAGTGATCTGAGTAGTGTAAGTGTGCAATTGGCTGCGGACGTTGAGCAAAGTGGTGTTGAGCTTCGAGACAGTCAAGAGCGTTTTGAAGAAGATCGTCAGAGGTTCAGGGGAGAAACACCAGAAAGACGGCAGCATCAATCTTCTGCAAGTCATCGTCAGCACAGTAGAACAGATGCATCACCCTGGGGTCCGGTACACCTGAAGGATAATGAGGCAAGTAGGTCTCGTCGTCCTCATGTTGTGTCCGAAACTGAACCGATGATGGAGAGGACGCAACCTCCGTTATGTGCCATATGCGGTGAACGTACTAACCGACGTGTGTACCAAGATCGTGACCCTCATTCACCAACGTATCAGGAGTATGGTACGACGTGTTCCCACACTTGTAGAGAGCTGGAGCGCAGAGCAATACAAGAAGTGGAAGTGATGGCAAGAGTTCACCTTTTAGCTGAACAAAGAGCAGCAGAGGAAATGTCAACGGTCAGTGGTGAATCGTCGGAAGGAGGTCAGAATCGATCTTCCGGAAGTCAACAGCAGTCACGATCGTCTAGACAGTGGAGGTCCAGTCATCGGCGGTTCTCTCATCGACCATCCCCCCCTGTATCACATTCATCTAGGGGACACCTTGATGCTGACGGTCGAGGAAGAGGGGGAACGGATGGGGGCTCCTCATCTAGCTCCCAACCGTCTTCGCGACGGAGTACGAGGTCACATCAACCCGACCCCGCAATAGCTCAAGCGTTGCTCCAAACCACCCAAGCATTAGCGGCAAATCAATCGTTGTGTTCTCAGCTACAACTGGAACTGTCTGCACTGCGAACCAACAATCAAACTTTGATGGAATCGAATCAAGTGAATCAGGCAAATAATGATATACTGGCAAGACGGCTTCAGTTGGTAGAGCAAGGAGTGGTAGGTACGCCAATGGGCTCTTCGTCAGGCATAGGTAGACTCACTCCTCAGGCGCCTCCTTCTGTAACCTTGAACCACACGGCGGTAGCGACACCATTGGATTCAGGTCCGTCAAAGCGAATGAGAGTTCGAGAACTGGTTGCTCCCATGTTACCGTCAGATGTGCAGTTGAGCGTGCTTCAGCAAGGTGATACTGATTTGCTGGCGGCTATCCAACGAGGCGAGAATGATGCGGGTACCGATAAAGACATACAGGGGACCTGCGATCCGACGGAACAATCGACGATCTCGCCGACAACACTTCCGGTGTCAGAACCTGAACCAACACATATTACCCCCTTTCCAAAAGATGATCATGACGATGACGGGGATACTGATGGCCTATCTCCTTCACCGAGGGCACAAGATCAAACGTCTCTTCGAATGAGTGGACACAAATCTGAGCAGTCTGCTACACCGAAGGGGGGAAAAGGCAATAATCCGACAAATGAAATGATGTTAGCATATGAATTCGGAGCTGTGGCAGTGTTGAACCGGTCAGGTAATGACAACATACCTGAAAAGTTACCAACAACCTCGTTTGCACCCCCAAATAGCGCACAGAAATCATTCGATAACGGTGGTGGAAGTGTAGGAGGGAATGGTGGACAAGGGGGAGACGGTGGAAATGGTGATGGTGGAGGTTCAAGCAAGGGAAGTAACGACTCAAGTGGAAGCAGTCGTGGGAACAGGAAAGGTAGCGGTGATCCCGATGGTGGTGGAGGTGATAATGGTGGTGGAAGTAGCGACCCCCCTCACAAAGTTTGGGAGTCCATTCCGGGTGAGGATGTGATGCGACGTTTTCTATCTTTGCTGGAAGCTCAGCTTATTAAGGAACAGTGGAGCAAAGATCTCATATGGCGAGCGCTGGTTCATGTTAAAAACCAGTGGGTTTTCCCAAGCAGTGTTGATGCGTCATTATGGAATATTGAACACTCAAGTCAAGCAAGTCAGTTGACTAATCGCCTGCAGCAGTTCAATGGTTCTTTCAAAGTACAAGCAGCAGTTGATGCAGCACTAAAGGAGAAAGTGGTTAAAGATGCATTCACTGTAATAGCCGAAATGTTGGCGTCCCGAAGGAAGAAAGCAATGTCACCGAAAGTTATGATGCGATTAATGGCGTTAATCG
>OJHA01000055.1_pt1 | contig 16808 bp, 22 predicted proteins | sample 1595071 | NCBI WGS metagenome assembly OJHA01 (sample SAMN05416703, study PRJEB24817) | seawater metagenome | isolation source: Sea water | place: Canada:Atlantic | collected 2013-07
TCAATATCAAGCGCTTAATAAATTTATGACACTTGATCAATTACATGAGTCAACACACGAAAAGACTAAAACTGAACATGAATTGTATAAAGAACAAGCACTTAAATATGCTAAAGAAGCAGGTCTTACTGTTGAGACTGATAAAGATAATTACTTTGGTGAAATAATTAAACTTATTACCGAAGACCAAGAAAACGAAAATCATTTGTTTGCTTTAAAAATTGCATTATTTGAAGTTGAAGATATAAGAGAATCTACAGATATAGAAAAAAAGAAACTTATAAGACAAAGTAAAACTAAAGCAGATTTATTATATAACGCTTTATCAATTATTTTAAAGAAGTAAAGTAATCACTATACCAACCAGACCAACCTTTTTCTTGTAAATGGTGCATTTGACCTAATGTACAAACACTAAATTGTGGCGGTTTTTGATAGAGGTAATCTTTAATTGAAGGACATACTTTATCGTATGTTTCATAGTTAATATTTTTGTAATACCACTCATCACTTCCTTTAGTATAAGTTTTAATATAATTTAAATCGTCTTTCTTAAACTTATCCCATATATATGATACATCGCCTGTCCATGATACAATAGACGAGTTTAGCGGTGTGTGAGCGGGCTCTCTCCACCATGTGTCGTCTAGTAGTGTAAAGTTTTTTCTAATTAGATTTGGTAGCTTATCATAGATAACCATATCTAAATCAAAGTATAAATTCTCACCATCTCTAAATCTATCGTACATTTGAAACTTATTAAACCAATTGCCATATAGGTCATCTTCTATAACCTCAAAACTATCATACTTTAGACCAGAGTAATTGTCTATCATATGTTTAAGATTATCAACATGCCATTGATTAAACTTATCACCAAATTTACAACAGATTATTCTCACTTTATTTCAATTGCTTTTATATTTCTAATACTATGTAAAGATGTATTAATTTTAGAAGTAGGTTTTTCAGGTAATGTATGTTCTACGCCATAAGGGTCTTTGACAATAGTATTTTCTCTACCCTTAATATCAACAATCAAACCTTTTCTCATTTTCATTCCACCTTTAATCTGACTAGGACTAATTTCTTGGTCTGTTAAACTTATTTTACTACCATTAGAGGCACCGATTAAAAGTTCAGTATCATCTGATTCATAACGAGGTCTATCTCCTTGTGGATATCCTATACCTAAACCATATGTTATTCTTTTAGTTCCTGCTTTAACATCATCTAATATACCTAATTTTTTTTCCCAATAATCATTACCATTCATATCATTATGATTTTTATTTGCACCAGTTTTAAATCCCATTTTAACTGCTGCTCTCATAGTTAATCCTACTGATATTCCTATGCTACAATAAGAATTAAACCATCTTTCGTGGTGTGAATTTGGTTTTTTAGTACCATCTGAATTACAATTTAAATTTGTATCTGGCTCTTTTGCAACCCATAGAATATAGATACTAGCGTTTGCTTGTCCATTTCTCCAAGTAGATGGTGGGTGTCTTCTATGTGTATTACCCCAGGTGTATTTTGATATTTCTTCTATAACTTTTCTATCTGCTGTATAATAAACATCATAATGAGATTCATATTGTTTACTAGGAGAATTTTGTGCTACATATAATAATTGGTGTATGATATGTTTTTTTAATTCTGGATATTTATTATTCCATTTTTGATAATCATAATTTCTTTGGCATTGTTTCATTGTATCTAAAACTTCTTTTTCTTTATCCCAATCATATGTCATCTCCACATAATCTCTCATACCTTTTTCAAATTTTTTATCGTCCTCATTCATACCAATTGTCCTTTATAAATTTTGCATTTGATTGATGAATAGTTTTACCAACACCAGTAAAATGTATCACTTTAATATATTTATGTACATTATCAAGTATCATGTAATCAGTATTAAATTTTTTACTATAAATCTTATTTAATTCTAAATTTTGTTTGAAGTCGTCTGTATATTTGCATAACCATTGTTGTGGTGTTAGAGTTAATTTTATATTATGTTCTTGTACTTTCCAATTAACATAGTTTTGTTCTCCATAGTATTTGTGATGAACAACACCAGTATTGTAATAATTCAATTGCCAAAACTCTGGATTTAATGAAAAGTCGTCCCATATACTTTTTAGACTACCTGATTTAAACTTATAGAAACCACCGTTTAACTTTAATTTAGTATCCCACCACTGTCCATATGATACTAACTCATTATCATTAACAGGGTGATTTAAAAGATCATCAACATTATTTGTAATAACTTGATCTATATCCATTATGATAATATCGTCACCCGGCTTTTGACCTCCAAATTGAGGACTAAAAAACTTTAACTTATGCCAGTGTTTCTTTATATCACTATGATGGTTGTAAGGTAATATAACATCTGCCTCGATATCATTAGTATCACTTAAACATATAAACTCAAAAGGCACTGTACTGTTTCTCTTTAGACTTCTATATAATTTACTTACATAGTCGGGTGTGTAGAAACCTTTGAAATATACAGTACATATTTTAAGCATATCTTCTCCAAACTAAATCAAAGTCTTTACAAATACAATGTACTAACTTAACTTCTTTAGGTATAAATTTTTGTGTATCTAGGAAGTAATGCCACTTATTATCTAACCATTGAATAGCTACACTGTTTATTTGTTTCTTAAATGAGAAGATAGTTTCGTTATCGTATCTAAACATATCAATAATGTTTTGTGGATATAACCCACTGGTGTCTTTTCTTAATTTTGTCATTAGATCAATTGTGTCTTTAAATTTACCAAAAAAATCTAACTGTTGTATGTCTTCTTTTCTGGCACCAATAATACCTGTATTGATAACGTCATTTCTAGGATTTAAACCATTTTCCAAAAGCATAGCATGACAATTAAAATATTTTGCTGATGGACTTCTAATACTTTGGGCAACAGTTACATCTTTGATTACATGACTGTTATTATTATATACACAAATGCCTTTAGACAAGTCCCATACATCAAAGAAAGACTCATTTGTTAAAGGTATTACATCAAAGTCTAGGTATAATATTTCATCATAAGTCTTTGCTAGTTCATTAAGTAAGTGTATTTTATAGAAGTTAATAACTTCATAACCAGTAAACATAGGAAAGTCTTTTAAGAAGTTTTGTTCAAATGTTTTGTATTGTTCGTCATACTCAAACATTAGAAAATCTACATCTATATTTTCAGCATATGTCTTTTTAACTTCAACTAATTTACTATAATGTTTTTTAAAGGCATCAACAGTAATACCCGCCTTTTCTTTTGTGTCATGTTTGTTTTTAGAGTTACCATAATGTTCTTTTGCTGGCACATCAACATACAAACTATAAATTACTTTACTCATACTTTCCAATCAATAGAAATCTAGTTCCTCTTTCATCTTTTATTTCATCTTCAATCATAACTTTTGCATTGTCAGGTAGTTGTTTTTTAAAATCATCTAAATCATATACACAATTAATATGACCTTCTATACTTAACATATTATTAGATTGATAAGCAAAATAAGATTTAGTATCCAATTTAAGCTCTTTCATTGGACGCATATGTTCACAAGAGGTATTAATAATCAAATTAGCATTTTGTATTCTACCTTTTCTATCTTTATGAAATACATCACTTGTTATGAAGTCAACATTTTTATAATGTTTGAATAATCTATTTTTAGCAATACTAATTACTTTTTCATCTATATCTATTAAAGAAATTCTTTTTACTTCTTTAAATGCAGGTATTAATATACTACCATACCAACCACCTAATATGGTGATTTCAGATTTTTCATCTACAATATCTAAATCTCTAATATGATTAATTAATATTTCTTTAGATTTAAACTGATTAGGACTATATGAATCCAAAAGATCATCATTGTGTCTAGCCTCTGCCATTATATTTTTAAATAATTCTAAATCTATATCCATCTTATAATATCTTTTTGTTCTGGTTTTTTATCCCAACTTTCTTTTCCCCATTCTTTCATATCTTGTTCTCTATATCTTTCAGCATAACCACAACTTATCATTGTTATAGGTCTTGTCTTAACCATAGTTAAACCTACTTTATGCCATTCTTCAGGTCTTCTTCTAAAACAAGAATTGTAAGATATATCTAAACCTTCTTCTAGTAAATAATAACCTAGATTACTTGCAAATAATCCTACTTCAACTGCTACTGAATCTATTATATGTTCAAATAAATGTTCATACCCTTGGTCGTATTGATGTCCTTGTTCCATTTTATATTTGTACCATTTATTTGGTGTTGATACTCTACTATGTATTGTAAATAAGTATGGATTGAATGCTATGTGTTCATAAAATGGATTAGGAAAGTTACCATCTTTTGGATTATCTGATTGTGTTGTAGTGTTAGGTAATCTCTTATCTAATACTGCTTCTTTCTCTACATTCTTATGTGATTTAACAACTAAACTGTGTATTGCTTCTTTATGTATTTCTTTATCAGGTCCCCAAACTAATACTTGATATGGCACTGCATTATTTTTTCCTGGTGTCGTTTTCCACGCCTTATACAACGCTCTTTCAATACACTCTTTAGGAGGTATCTTATTCAAGTGATATTTTTTAACATGTTTTCTTTTATTTTCTAATGTATCAAAGTAATTCATTTTCTTATTATCCAATCGTTAATTATTAACAGGTCTAACGCTGTTTTCTTAAATGTTCTTATAGCATGTTCAGGTGTTTCCACAATAGGTTCCTGACAATTAAAACTTGTGTTCAATAACATAGGCACACCAGTAATCTTATAAAACTCATTTATTATATTATAGAATTTGCCATTAAACTTTTGATTAACAGTTTGTATTCTTGCTGTATTGTCTTTGTGTGTTATACCTGGCACTTTATCAGACTTAACTTTACATATTCTACTCATATAAGGACTAGGACTATTTGTATCAAAGTATTCTTTATAATGTTCTTCTAATACAGCAGGTGCGAATGGTCTAAAGTCTTCTCTCATTTTAATTGTATGGTTAATAATATCTTTGATATCAGGATTACGAGGGTCTGCTAATATACTTCTATTACCTAATGCTCGATTACCACTTTCTGATTTACCTTGAAACCAACCCACTATCTTACCATCGGCGATTGCTTGAGCGACTTCTTTGTAATTAACTCTTTCTTCCCCAACATAATCATACTCTTTACCAGCAAATGTTTCAGCAACATGTATATTGTTATTCAATACATAGTCAGCATGTTGATACGCCCCTATGGCCTGTCCCTCGTCTCCTATTGCCGGTGGAACATGAACATTAGTATAGTGTTTAGTAAATTCTTCATTCATATAACCATTGTATGCCACACCACCTGCGATACATAGATTATCACAAGACTTTAGAGGATAAACATATTTTTTTATTAGGTCGTTTGTGAAAACTTGTAAAGTATGTGCTAAATCATGTAGTCCATAATCATCTATTCGTATAAATTGGAATTTTGGTTGTTTCTTTTCTGTAATAGGTCCGGCTAGTATTGTTTGAAATACATCATAGTAATATTGACTATATTTACCATATGCCACAAGTCCCATTAATTTACTAGCGCCTAGTGTTCCAAATCCTGTTAAGTTAGACATATGATTCCATAACCAACCAATTGGTAACTTATCAGATAGATCAATTAAGTTCTGGTCTTTATCAAAGAATACACATCTATATTTTGACCCTATACCATCTATCGCTAGTATATCGGATTCTTTATAACCTGAATTAAGAAAGGCATATGTAGCGTGTGATTGATGATGGTCTATAAAGTAAAGATCATCTTTGAAATAATGGTCCCACAGTTTTTTAGGTTCATAATCAAATATATCTTGTGGTAATATATCTTTACACATTCTGATACCACCATAAGTATAAGTAAATGCTAGAACACCATCTCTCTTTTTAAAATATTCTTTCACAAACTCATTATTTAAACGATAGTCTGCTGGATTAAGTATATCTGATTGATGAGCATACGCTTCAGCATGATAGGGTAGATTATGTTTAAATCTAGTTTCTCGTTCTCTTTGATTATGCCATACACCATCATATGTGTTATGATCATGTAAGTTCAATGCTAATGAATATATTTTACTCATTTAATAATCCTGCATATTTTCTCATTGGAAAATGCCCTTTTGGTTGTACCCATTCTGTACAAGTTACACAATAGCTTTCGTATTTGAATAGTTGAAAGTTCATCATCTTATCCACATTTTCTTGTGTTAGATCAAACGTCTTGGATAGTTCAGTATTGTTAGCAAACTTTTTACTACAATGAACAATATGTCTTTTCTCAAAATCTATAACTGGCACCATAGGAAAAGAAGCACACATCTTACGATCAATCTCGGCCGCCTGTACTACGTCTGTAAAATGTTTTGATCTACCATTAAATGCTTTCCACATAGTATTCTTATGATCTAGTTTTTTTACTATTTCAGGATACAAGTGATTGAAGGCATAATAGTTTGGTGTTCTAACTACTACGTTATAATTATTCATATCATTTTCAGGAACAAAATCAAAGTTACCTAATTTCTTAACCTCGTCTTCATACCAATCCAATATATTGTGTTCAACATACAGTATATCTTTGTCTTCTAGTATATGAGGATATCTCTTTCTTACAAATGAATTAGATAATACGGAACAAACAAAATTAGGATACTTCTTAATCTCATTAATCACTTCATCTAAATTTTTAATTAAACCGGGCTCACCACCTAATAGATTAACTCTAACTTTATAATCTTTTAGGAACTCTAACGTCTTCTTTAAGAAATCCATATCGACAGTAAGGTTTCTCATCTCTAAAGTATAACTTGTACAGTAATGACAGTCCTTATTACAGGACATAGACATAAAGAAGTCTATCGCCAAATAGTTATTTTGTATTTCTTCTAAGCTTTTCATAAAATTTATTAAATGCGATCTTTATTTTTTTAGGATCGTTAAAGGTTACTTCTTCAACATAACTTGGTGTTTGAAAACACTTCTCTATTATATAGTCATAGATTGGTTCAGTGGTTTCACTGATTAGACTTTCATCTATATAATCATCACCTATCAGTTTCTTCATGTTGTTTAAGAATTTAGTTTCTTCATGGTCTAATACAATGAGAATTATATTAACAACCTTACTGATCTCGGCGTCTGTCATAAAAGGATCAATAGGTAAAGTCAATATAGTATCACTTGTTGTTTTAGAGTTATACATACTATCTGTTCGGTGATAGATAGAGTTATACATTATATTCTCTGATAGAGGTTTATCGTAATGAACCTTTGCGTTAAGTTTATCTTTTAACTCATTTCTAATTTCTTTGTTTGGTAATCTGATAACATATTTGTGATAGTTATGATTGAGACCATTTGTTGTTGGTTGAATAATCACATAATCTTTTAATTGTTCATCATACTTTTTAGCAATTGCTTGTCTCTTTGTTTGATATTCATTTATCTTTTTTAATCTATGATCTATAAACGTAGCATTCATCAATAACATTTTAGAGTTATAACCTAACATTTCATTGTTACCATGTTTTCTTAATTTTCTAATTGTTTCAGCGTGTAGTTTATTGTCTGTTAATACAGCGCCACCACCAGAAATACCAGCGATAACTTTGTTAGCATTGAAACTTAATGTACTGATATCGCCAATTGATCCTGCCTTTATATCATTCAAACTGGCACCAATTGATTGGGCAGCGTCTTCTATAAATGTTATATTCTTTTCTTTACAAAAATCTATTATATGTTTTGTTTCTGACATGTTACCAAATAGATGTGGATATACAATTGCTTTTGTTTTATCCGAATACATATTCTTTATACTATCAAGTGACAAGTGATAAGACGATATATCAATATCACAAAACACAGGAGTGGCACCAACCATTGATATACATGACGCTGTAGATATCCAAGAGAAGTTTGTCGTAATAACTTCATCACCTGGTTTGATACCTAGACTGATTAATGAGAAGTGTAAGGCGTCTGTTCCGTTACTACAAACAACAGCATAGTTTCTTCCTGTTAGTTTAATAAGACTTTTCTCTAGGAACTCGACATTCGTTTCCTGTTCTTTTTGCATAGTAGTATCAAAAAGTTTTAGGTATTCTTCTTTGTTTAGTAAGTAATCTTTATGCCAACTGTCCATATATAAACTCCATAATTTTTTCTTGACCTTTTGCGGTGGGGTGTTGGTCATCTTCAGATATGTGCATACCTTCTATTGCAAGATCATTCATTTTTCTCAATACCAGTTGTTCTACGTGATAACCTCCTAATGGTCTATATGCTGGCCAACCTATAAAATTTTTATCATTAATATTTTTTTCATAATCTAATATCATCTTTGATAATATAACTCTGTCTTTAGTTTTGTCACCAGGATAGATATGTTTTTCTATAAAATTAGGATCAGGATTTAATCTATTTTTACCTACTTCGTGGTCATTTTGAAATAAACCATTTAACCAACCTTCAAATAAAGAAATCATTTGAAATTGTTTGTAAGGTAAATTATATCTTTCACATAATACTTGAAAACTATACCAATATCTCATAGTTCTTTTTACCCAATAAAACACATCACCTTTAGTATCAACTCTACTATTTTTCCATACTAATCTTTTTGACTCTTGCCAACTTCTTCTTTGAGATTGAGACCAAGCGGCTATCACCAATCCTATTCTATCTTTATCAACACTTTGTATTGTATCTACTAGTGTTTCATAAATATAGTCATTACCAGCTCCGCACCTCCCAAGATTAATACAGTCCATGTCTAATTTTTCTGCTAACATCTCTGGCCATTTAGGCCAAGATGTATCTAATTCTGGGTGTATCATAGTTCGGAAATGTTTATCACTAAAACTATCGCCACTAACTATTAATATTTTCTTCATATTTTATGTTTACCTACTAAATTACCTCATAAGATATAACTTTACCTTTACCATCTAAATAAGTCGATTTTCTAATTGGATCATCTCCTCTATCTGTACAATGATGAAGACATATCTTTGGTATCTCTGGCCAGTTTTCAGTTCTTAAATCTTCTTCAAATTTTAGCCAAGGTTCTGAAAGTAAAATTTGTTCTATATCTTCAACTTCACTTACCTTACTAACATTTGTTAATCTTTGTAATTGAGGAGTTGCTAAGTCTTCTTCTTCATCACAATAGCAACAAGGTATTAAGTGACCTCTATTAGTATATGCAGTTTGTATCTCACCTTTGAGACATTTTGGTTTAAATTTAGCCATTTTTCCAACTCAACTTATATTCATTTGTAGGCATTAAAGGGTCGTTATGATTTAACCACCTTGATGATTGTAATATAATAAAAGCTAATCCGTTATCTCCTGCCATTTGTTTTGCTTCTTCAAGGTGTTCCTGATTATATCTAAATACAATATATTGCCACACAGGAAGACTAGTTAAATATTTTTTTGATTCACACATTATTTTAAATAATTTTTCACCGTCCTGATTGACTCTATAATTATGACTTTCATTTGGTAGACCATCTATACCAAATATCCATCTAGCATTTGTATTTGCTTGAAATGCTTTTATATACCAAGATATGTTTTTTTGTGATGAAGCATTATGAACATTTACCTCAATATTTACAGACTTCAAATATTCTAATATTTCAATAAATTTAGGGTGATGTACAGGGTCAGATAGTTGACCGCAAAAATCAAATTTTTGATAATGTTTAGCAAGTTTTTTAATATCATTTAAAGTTACATCTTGTCCATAAACTTTTCTTCCTTTGTTTCTAAAAGCGAATTGTCTTGCACACCTAGGACATTCTAAAGAACATCTATGTGTAATATCAATATTTAAACCTTTGCGTTTTCTATTAAAAAATTTTAAACTTCTATTCATATTGTTTTTATTGTATTCACTAATATACTTATGTTGTCCTTATAAATCTTGTTTGAAGGTACGGGTCTATTCCAATATACCATACCACCGTCTTTGATGTTCTTATCTCTCACATAATCTATATTTTTACCTAACCATTTAAACTCAACAAATAGTCTAGGCGCTGGATCAAAATTGGGTTTTGTATAAACATATGTTTCAAATTTACCTAGTATGTTTTCAATAGGAGCAAATAGATTGTTTAACTTAGGATTAATCCACTTCTTATTATAAGTCACAATACCATGATCTGGATATTTGTGTATATGTTTCTCTATCTCTTTATAGTATATTTCGTTTGTTCCTAAAAATAAATGTTTGTATTGTATATCATTTGTTATAGGTTTGTATTCATCAAAGTTAATTATCTTTTCGTATTGTGTTCCAACCCCATTAGGATATACATCAAAATCACATAGATCATAAATCTTTTTAGGTTTAAAATATTCTAACGCCATAGGATATTGTTCCACATGGTTTTCTGAATAAAGCGCTATTACATTATTACTGAATAGTAAATGTAAAGTTAATAATTGGTCTTTAGTATATTTGTGTTTATCTAGGTAAGGTAAGGTTATCATACTTCTACCTAAGACTAAAGTAATCTCATTTTTAGAAGGAGTGTAATCATCAAAGATCACATTTTGATAAGTCTTATATTGATCTGTAATAGATTTTATATAGTCTTCGTTTGTGAAATCGGGATTAGGAATAATGATTAATTGTGTTTTAATACCTAGAGAGTTTAAGGCACAACAATGTTCGTAACTGTATCTTAAAAGACCATCACCCGGTTTGCCTGTACATACTATATTAATTAACATACTATATTATATCATATTTTAAACAAAAAGTCAATGTTATACGACTATTTATAAACCATATAAATATGATTATGAAATACTATATCACTGGTAAACGCAGAGGTCTTGGTAAAGCATTATCTGAAATATATGATACAGTTGAAACCATGGAAGAATGTGATGTTTTCATTAATTGTAAACATGATGGTTTTAAACAAGTTGAGTTGTTATATCAGGCAGCCGAGTTAAATAAAAGAATAATCAATATTGGATCAAACTCGCCAGATGAAACCAAGAAAATTAAATGGATTTATGCTGTTGAAAAATCAGCACTAGATAAGGCTAATCATCAATTATTTTATCAAGGTATTAACACAACAATAGTTAGATTTGGTTATTTTGATTCACCTAGAGTTGCACATATAGATAAAAAGAAAATGACAATAGAGTATTGTATGTCTGTAATTGATTGGATAATAAATCAACCACATAAAGTTAAAGAGATTACAGTATGTCCTTAGATTTAGAAAAAATAAAAAAAGAATTACAAACTTTACCTAGTTATGATGAACAAATCAGCCTTCAAGGCGTAAAAGATAACTTGGACCCTTTCTGGGGTATAACTACGTGGAATGAAAAACATAAAATGGGTATGAAAGAAACGGATTTTAATATACCATTATTTGATATACCATATATCAATTCAATCATAAAAGAATTAAAAATGTATAGAACACGAGTAATGAATTTAAAATCAAAAACTTGTTATACTTATCATAAAGATTTATCAAAAAGAATACATATACCTATACAAACAAATGAAAATTGTTTTATAATCATAGACAAAAAAATAGAACATTTACCAGCAGATGGTAATTATCATGTTGTTGATACAACTCAATATCATACAGCCATAAATGCGTCTTGGGAAAATAGAATACACCTAGTAGGAATAATAGAAACAATATAAATATGTTTACATACAAGGCAATAGATTTAAATATAACAAAAGAAGATATAGATTTAATTACTAAAGAAATCAAATCTATTTCAAGTGGTTGGTATTGGAATGAATATAGAAACTGTGAAATATTAAGTATATTTGATGAAGACTTTAAATGGACAAAAGAAGGTAATACCTGCACACACTTAATAAAAGTTTTTAAAGAGAAGATAAAACCCATTATGTCTAGTGAGGGTAAAATTCATATTTTAAAAACAAAGAAAGGTAGTCATATTCCTACACATATAGATTGCCAACAAATAGAGATACCAGAGTTTCATCAAAAATTAAGACTTGCTTTGACAGGTAAACTAGATAGTCTATATTTTTTAGATGAAGATGGTAATAAAGTTTATGCACCCAATACATATAACACTTATATTTTAAATGGAGGCCATCCACATGGGTTAGTTCCTAATGAAGAAAAAATTACAGTTTGTATAGGAGCGCCTTGGATTGGAGAAGATAATTATTCTAACGAATTATTTACAATGAATGTAACACCACCTAAACTAAAAAAAGAATGGATAAATGATTAAACATATTACAGAAACAGAAGCATTAGATTTTGCGTCTAAACAAGAACATAAAGATAATTGGCATAAAGATTTTTATTATTGGAAAAGACATCTACTTGCTTTAAAAAACTGGCCTTGGTTAAAGAAGTTTTATAAGGGTGGTAACTGGTTAGGTCATTTTGATGATAAGTTAAATGGTATCTATTGGTATAACTTACAAGGTGATGAAATATACGATGGATTTTTAATATCATCTAAATTAGGTGTAGGTATAAGATTAGGTAGATGGTTAGAAAAAAATATAAAATATAAAACAAATTGGTCTTGTTGTAGTAAACGATATGTTAAGTTTAACGAAAGACTAGGATTTGAAATTAAAAGTATGGACAATATAGAAGAACAGGAAGTGTTTTTATTATGCAGAAAGAAATATTAAGTTTTAGTAAAATACATAGTGGTGCTGAACAAGTAATTTCCGCTAAGTATGATGAATTGTTAATGAGTGATGGTAAGGTTTATAAAGATACAATGTCTGGTCTTTGGAATGTACCTTTAGGTTATTCTAATGAAAATATAAAACAATCTATGATAAATCAATTAGTTAAGTTACCATATACAAGTAACTTTTCTGGTTATCATAGTGAAACAACTGAAAAATATGCTAATGAAATTTGTAAAAGAACAAATATGAGTAGAGTATATTTTACAAATAGTGGTAGTGCTGCTGTTGAAACAGCAATTAAACTATCAGGTAAACAAGTTGCTGTGTGTGGTAAACATAGTTATCACGGCTCTACTATATTAAGTGCTAACGCTAGTGACCAAGATATTAATAAGTTTTGGAATATACAAAACCCTATGAGTGTGCATAAGTTTGATGGTGCAGATCAATTAGAAAGTATATGTAAAGGATTATTTGATTTATCTTTTGTAATTATAGAACCTGTCATAGGTGCAGGTGGTGTCTATGAATGGCAACCTGAAGTATGGAACATATTAAAAGAGTATCAACAAAAAGGTGGTGTAGTTATACTAGATGAAACAGTTACAGGTTTCGGTAAACTAGGTACTATGTTTGCCTTTGAAAAATATAATATAGAACCAGATATGATTATATTAGGAAAAGGTATAACTAATGGATACTTTCCTATGGGTGCTTGTTTAATAAATGAAAGAATAGAAAAGACAGTTAAAATGTTTAATCACGGTTTTACTTATTCAGGACACCCTATCGGTTGTGCTGTTGCTTTAGAAACACTTAAAGAGATTGACAAATTAGATTTAGAACATAAACAAATAAATGGTATTACAAGACAATATGGTTGTATGGGTGCGATAGACTTTGAAACACCAAGACAATCATTAACATTTATTAAGAAGATGAGAGAGTTAGGTTATATATTAGAAGATGGATCAGAAAATGTATCAACTGCTGTATTCTGTTTACCCTATATTTTTAAAGATCATAACGAGTTTGAGGAGGCAATAAAATGTACCATAACGGATATATAGAAACATTACCTGTACAGTTACCAGAGGTAGAAGATAAGATAAAAGATTATTTTGCTAATCATTATAATCACAATGACCTAACAGTAAATAAGAAAATTATTTGTGATGATTTTAAAGCAAAATTTATACCCTGGTTAAATCAAGGTCATATTAAGTTTAAAGGTTTAGAAAAGTTTCCATATGTTTACATTATTAACGGTGTTTCAGAATTTATACCTACGGTTTTAACTGAACATAAAATAAGACCTGTGTGTGTTGAAGGAGAATACATTGCTTATCCAGCACACGCTAGAGTATTAGTTAAATCTGGCGTTAAGTTAGATAATAAAACAGATGTTATAAGTTTACCTTTTTGTAGAACAGGAAATATTCATTCTGAAACTTGTAAGATACTAGAAAAACCATCTTTAGTTGACCTTGCGTGGGCAGGCAATAGTGGTATAAAAGAAACTTTTGATTTAAGTAAAGTTAAATATGCAGCCTTTAGTTTTAGTAAATGTTTTGGCGTTCAATATCATAGAATAGGTATTGCATATAGTAAAGTACCTATACAGACATTAGAATTAGAAGCAGGTTTTACATATGTTAATGTGGTAGGAGTAGATTTAATGAGGCATTTAATGTCTATACCTCCTCACTATTTGTATGATAAATATAAACACATAGCAGATAAGTTATGTAAAGACAATGGAGTAGAACCAACTAAACATTTGTGGATTGGATTAAAAGACGGTAAACGGCACTCGTTGTTAAAATATTGGATAAATTATTTAAATGACAACAGATAACCAAGAGTTTCATAACATACTTAAAACGGTAGATTTTGCTGATATATCTAGTTTTTGGAAAGTACCTTATAAAGAGATACTTGAAGAAGTTAAACAGATACCTAAAGACAAGTGGCGTAAACCATTTGACGCCGATTATAAGAGAGAAGGACTAAACGACCTTGAAAGTAATATTTACTATCCAGGTTCTAAAGGAGATTTAATTCCTGCAAAGGGTTGGAGAAGTGTAACTGCTTTAAATGAAACTGGTGATTATAGAGATCAAATATCTAAATTTACTCCTGTCTTTAATAATGAAAACGAATACAGAAACAAATTAAAAGAAGTTAAAGAAAACAGTCAATGGACTGATATATCGCATTATCTTCCTACATTAAAAACATTTTTTGAGGAGAAGGTATCTCCTTATATGTATGTTGGTCATATATATGTTAGTGCCCTAGACGCTGGTGGTATAGTAACTGAACATAATGACATACCAGACGAGTCAAGACCAATGCTAGAGAGTGATAGAGTGCATAGCTTCAATGTTTTGAATACATTTAATCTTGTATTGAATCACGTCAAGTCTTGTTATTCTTGTTTTAATGGCAAAATATTACCTGCTTATGATGGTGCAATCAGATGGACAAATACAGGAAAGCAACATTGGGTGGTTAATATGAATAAAGAAACTCAATATCAAATTATATGGCAAGGTCTATATAAGAAATCATTTAGAAAATTAGTAAAGGAAAGATATAAATATAGTTATGACAATAATAGATAATCATAAGTCAGTAAAAATAGATCAAACATTTAAAGATAGACATTCTGAAATGTTTAAATTTTTTAATGATAGAAATTTAGATGTAGAAGTAAGTGATGATTTTAAAGGATTAAAAACTTTTTTAACTTCCTTACAAAAAGAAGATTATCCATATACCTATGATGGATATTTTGATCCAGATATTCAAATAGATTTAGATACTAATGCTTTTGTATTATATTTAAAACAAGGTGATAATGTTATATCTACATATGCTGCTAAAAGTTTAAATTTTCATACTTTCTATGATAGATTTATTAATCATTTTAATATTGAATATAATGATGAAACTTTAACTCTTACTCAACCATTAACTTCATCTGGAATCCATATGTATAGTTCTTGCCAATGGGTTTCTAAAGAACATAGAGAAAATGGTTTTGGAACGATATTAGATCATTTGAAAAAAAATATTTGTTTTGATATTTTAAATGCAACTTCTAATTATGCCATACATAAAGAAACATTTATTAATTATCATTTAAATAGATTAAGTTATGATGTAAGCGTAAATTTAGCAACCATACCTCAAGGAAATGTTGGCGGCGCAGGTGATAGTGAAGATAAAGTTTATAATATATGTTGGATTAAAAAAGATCCGTGGTTGTATAAATTAGATGATGTTAAAAAGTTATATATTTAAACCTACAGAATTACCTCAAAAATATCGTTCTCAAATTATAGACGTTATAAAGGACGTTGTAGATAGCAAGACAGATTCATATTGGAAAAATTATACAGACAGAGAGTTTAATTTAGATGAACAAACTGCTATATCTGTAAGTTGCGATAAAGATGAGGTAAAAGTTATATCTTCAATATATCATAGAGAGTTTTTTGGTAAAGATGTTTATAGATTATGGAATAGATTTTTATATTCTAAAAATTTTAGAGAAACTGGTGGGTCCAAAAAAAGAAAAGGGATACATATAAATCATTCTATGTTAAATCAACAAATAGATTTCGTAGAAAAACTTAATCCTAAATTTTATTTTATTAGCAGACAACGAACAAATACTAGATGGTTAAAGTATTATTTTGATAATTTTAACAAAGATTACAATAAGAATTTAGTTATAAGTGATAGACAATATTGGGTATGTGATGGAAATAAAGAGGGTTGTGTTCAAACAATTATATATCCTAAACATCTTACAATACGTTTAAAGTCTTATAAATAATAGTAATTGGTTATAAATATACTATGAGTATTATAGAAACATCTAAGGAATAGACACAAATGACAAAACAACTAGTAGGTATTGGAACAGCAGCAAATGACGCATCAGGAGATACGTTAAGAGTAGGTGCTACTAAAATAAATGACAACTTCAACGAAATTTACACCGGTTTTGGTGACGGAACAACATTAAATA
>OJHA01000056.1_pt1 | contig 16641 bp, 30 predicted proteins | sample 1595071 | NCBI WGS metagenome assembly OJHA01 (sample SAMN05416703, study PRJEB24817) | seawater metagenome | isolation source: Sea water | place: Canada:Atlantic | collected 2013-07
ATTTTGACAGTTTTTCATTATAATACTATTTATATTAGAAGTCACAACGGACTTTTGCGTGTTTTAGATTCGTTTTTTGTTAAATTTTACAGGATTTTACACGATTTTACGTTAAAAGAACAAACCATGAACAAAAAAAGTGAAAAACCTAGTAAAATCAACCCTTTTTTAACCAATTTATTTGCTATTTAACCAATTTTTTTCTTTACAAATGGGTTAAAACCTGTTATATTAGCTATATGATAAACAAAAACACTAATAAAAAAAACAACACTAACAAAAAGGAAAACACAATGACTATAAAAAACAACACTAACAAAAAGGACACTATGACACAAGAAATGAAAGAGTTTGTAGAATATTTTAAATCTTTCTATGATGAAGATAAAGACAAGTTTATTACAACAGATATGATTGTAGCTGAAGCTGAATTCTTAATAGAAGAAGATGATGCTGGATATTACGTTTGGTGTGAAGGTGATAGTGATGATAGAGCTACGGTATATGAAAATATAATTGAAAAACACTATAAAACTGAAGCAGAGGCTACAGCGCACTATAAAAAATAAGCAAAATAACCGGTTGACAAACGACCGAATCTATGATACAATATACAGATAATATGAAAAACAACACTAACAAAAAGGACACTATGACTAAACTATCTAAAAACGCAATGAGTGACATTGAGAAATATAACGAGTTGAGAGAACAAGAACTAACGGAGAAAAACACTATGACTATAAAAAACAAAAGAACACAAGAAACTTTACAAAACTTTATATTGAGAGGTGGAAAATTAGAAATTCTACCTGCTCAAAAATCTAACTATAAACATGTTTCTAACTGTCAATCAAAATATGTTTTAAGCTCAAAATTTAGCGCTAGTAGTGTTCATAAGAACAATAGATCATTAGCAGCATAATTAACCGGTTGACAAACGACCGAATCTATGATACTATATTAGTATGAATAACAACAAAGGAGAAAACACTATGATAAAAGAAATGAACACGTTTAACAATAAATTATTTTCAATGTCTATTGAAGACTTGAATAATACTAAAGACTTAATTGCTGACATTATTAAGAACAAAGTAAAGTCTGTAATGAAAGTTGGTATGAAAGTTAATGTAGTACAGAAGACTAAAAAGACTTCTGGTGTTATTACAAAAATCATGCAATCAAAATGTTTAGTTGATTTGTCTGGTAAAATTTACAGAGTACCAATGTCAATGTTGGAGGTTGCTTAATGATTACAATATTAGCTACACTAGGTACTTTTTTAATGGTCTTCGCTGTTGGTTCGGTAGAAGCAGACAACTATATGATTGGGTTTATACTCGCTCTATTAGGTGTATCGTCTTTTGTAATGACCATTATATTACAAGAAAAAGAACAATCAATTAAACTATACTATAAACAATAAGGAGAAAACACTATGACTACACTTCAACAAAAATCAATTAATAAAATTGAAGATTATAATAAGATGAGAACTAGACAAGAAATTTTAGAAGTTACTAGAATGGCTGGTGCTGAAGAAGCGTCTATTGTATGCGGTTCTCTTTTCTGTAAACTTAAATCAGAAAAACAGGCAACTACACTAAAAGAAAGTTTACAAAAATTCTTTGATGATGTAAAAGTAAATGACACTAATGTTAGGGTGTCAGGACCGCTACCTGATAATGAATTTGCCTATGACTTTGTGCCAGTGGTAGATTTTAGATTAAACTATGAAATATAAAAGAAAGGATTAATATGATTACAGTAACAGATAAATCAGAAACACTATTGGCGGGTATCGGTAAAATGATTGACGCCATGGTAGCAGACTATGGTAAGTTTGGTTATCATACTGAAAATGATGAAGTTAGAAACAATATGTTTAACGAATACAAAGATGGTTTTAAAACTATCGTTGGTCAAAAGTTTATTAAAGTAACTAACAATGGTAGTGTAAAAGCTTTTGTTGTAAAGGCAGATGATGGTAAATTTAAAATGGGTGATATACTTAAAGCCTCTAGTTGGAGAGCTCCAGCAAAGAATAGTGCGAGAGGTAATGTACTAGAAGCTGGGTATTCTATTCAATGGACAGGACCACTATATTTGAGAGGGTAATATGAAAAAAGGTACAGAATATAAACACACGCCACCAAAAGAAATGATGAACACTATGGCATTTGTTATGATTAGAAATATTGCTTATAAACAAATAGCAAAAATGAATAAAGAAATAAAAGAGACTATTCAAGTTGAGAGTGATCTTTTGGATATTATTGATATCAATATGAAAAATCAAATCAATAGTATTATTTACAACTATAAACAACAGGTGAAAAAAATATGAAAAAAGGTAAATGTACAGTATGTAAAAAAGTATTCACAGTAAAGAAAGGTGAATCACTTATAGGTAAATTGGGAATAATACCTGTTGATCTATGTAAGACACATTTAAAAAAAGTTTTATCTTATGATGAAATGAATTTAAATGATTGTAGGCACAATGCCTAAGTTTCAAGTATTAAAAGATAACAAGATAATAGGAGAGTTTGACAATGCAATGGATACAGCTTTATGCGCAAATAACAATGAGTATGGTCCTGGTATGGACATCTTTACAAATGATAAACAAGCGTCAGAGACTTGGACGCATTTTGATTACAAAGAAGACTTATAATGGATAAGTATCTTAAATGGATTGCGACTGGTTTTCTAATGATAGGTTGTGCTGCTAACTCTGTGGGCATATATCCACTAGGACCAATCACTACTTTAATAGGTGGGTTCTGTTGGTTAGCCGTAGCTATCATGTGGAAAGAAGCCGCACTCATAACAACCAATCTTGTATTATCAGCTATTACCGTGATAGGATTAATTTACACTTATACCAATTAAATTCTTTACTACCAGTTGTTTGTGGATTTTGTTGTAAGATGACCTAGCACTTTACCCTTATGTGGGCCGTGTTTCACTTTGTAACCAGTTGTTCCGTTGCCATAAGTTTCAACTTCTTTTCTGGCACTAAACAAAACTTGTTCTTTTTTCTTTAGGTCTATACTTTTACTATGTTGTTCTAGTAATTTGGTATGTCTTGTCATTACACCCTCCTTTTAATTGTTGGGTGCGTTCCTTCGCTTTCGCTACTTCCGTCTTAATAAGATGAACGTATATTATTTATACTAGAACCTTACTTTGCTTTGAACAATATCCTTAAATAACGAGGTCCTGTATCAACTGATGTCGTCCCTCTGAATTGAAAGTTAATCTCATACTTATGACCATTCACCATAGCATGGAAGTTTATGAAGTTATATTTTCTTACACCCTTTTCGGCATAACCATAACTGTTTCTATTTAAACCCGAGACTTGTATTCTATGATTCATACCAACAATCTTATCAATATGATTATTGTTGTTTGCGATCTTTAACACTAATACAATGTCTGGTCCTAAACATTGATTCAGTATGTCTTTAAATCTTCGCATGATAGCAGAGTAGTTAGGATTCTTTGTTGTATTGACAGCAAACTCTTTGCCAAATGATTGACCCATTTTAAATCCATCAAAACCAAAGAACTCATTAATCATTTTTCGTGTTGCGGGTTGTGCTGCTTTAAAGTAGTTAATCACAGTTGCATTGTAGATATAGAACGATGGACTAAACTTTAAAGACAAATGATGTAATACACGATTGCCAGAAATGATATCCACATCTGATACTTTACCTTTTGTATTGTTTGTCACAGTCATTCTATTTGCTGTGAAAGATGGTGGTCTTCTTGTATTCGCTGCGCCCACACCTTGAGCCTTATAACGACTGTCTTGTCTTAATCGTAATGTTTTAACTAATTGACTGATAGTATCACTGTGTTGTAAATCTTCGTAGTCGGCACCTAGAAACCAATCATTTAAATCTTTAGTAATTTGATGTTCAAACTTAACACCACCAGCGCCCTTAGCAAACAATGGTTTAAATACCAATATCTCACTCGAACCTGCAACCTCTAATTCAGTAGCTTTCTTACGAGGACTATATTTGATTCTACTCTTTTTAAAGTAAGCCTCAGTATCCTCTTGGAGTTTAGTACGATTCGCAGAACGAGCAAACAATTGCTTTCCTTTAACCTCGAACTTTACCCCTTTATAGAAGTTTAATTTTTCTAACTGTTGTTTTAACATAATCGATTATTCATTAATACTATTCTTACCATACTATTTAGAGAAAGTCAACGGAATAGCTCGCTATTTTTTTGAGTCGCTGGCTGGTGGCTCTTTCAGTGATTTCCAAGTAGTTTCCACCGCTATTCTTTATATAGACTCTATGGATCCCTGTGACCATTCAACATGGATATGTATAAGAATAAGAAACTTGACAAAGAGCGCTTTATATGTTAATGTGTATAGGGTTAAAAATTATGAGAAAAAAAATTGTATATGAGACTATGAAGATAAATGCCATCTTTAGAGGGCCGGCCGACTTACTCGAAAAAAAATTAGTCTCAACAGTTGCCTTAAAGTTGTTATTACATTTATAGATTAGAAAGCTCTCCTGCTTTTTCATAAGGCGCTTTCATATACTGAGCAATCTCTAAGGGTTAAGGTCTATCGTAGAGCCTCTGTGTGTCACGGCGCCAGTAGTATTGGAAGTCTTCGTTCCTTCTATTGTTTCTAACGTATTGCCAGCTACTTCAACGGTATAGTTGCCGCCTACCTTTAAGTTGTAATCACCGCCGGCATTCATATTAATTCTTCCTTGTATAGTGTGTATATTCACATCACCTGAGTCTACTTGTATATTAATGGAAGCGCCGGCGCCTATCTGTATATCGTAATGATTGTTAGCTGTGTTACTCTTATTGATATACAACTTATGTCTTCCATCTATTGTAATGTCTGAGTTGCCGGTGATCTGAACTTGTTCTTTGTTGGACAGCAATCTATAGCTCTCTCCCTTTATAATCTCTACCTTATTCCCTTGTGAGTCTATCTCATATGATGTCCCTGTTCTATGTCGTTGATGTATTCTCTCATTAGACAATGTGTCATCATATTCCATTAGATGGCCACTCTCGCTCTCAAAGACATTGTTGTAAGGATAGCTGGCGTTGTATGGGATCGCCGGCTGGTCAAATGTGTCGCCATCAGAAGCAATCACTGAAGAGCCATCGGCATTGGGAAAGGCATTGAAGTCTGCTGTGGCTATACCAGTTATACGAGTAGCGATACGTAATGTATTAGCCAAATGAGGTTTGTCAATATTATTCACAGCAAGTCTATTGGTATCAGGCTCGTCCTTATACTTAGGATAGATACCATTGGGATCATAGAAGCCACTCGACTGAGACAACTCCGCTGGCACTCCAGGAAGTGTTCCCATTATGATCATCTCTTGTCTTTCATTCCCATCTCTAAAGTAGCCAAGAACCCAAGAGCCTTCGACTAGACCAGTGGCGCTCTGACCAAGACCAGAGATCCCAGCTGACGTAGAGGGAAGCATAGTATGCGCCCAAGGTAGATCGGCTGTAGGCAATATTGTTTTGTTAGACGTATGATGGCCAAGAGCTCTCACACGTACTCTGCCCACTTTGTTTGGATCGTTCCTATCTTCGACTACACCAGAGAACCATAGAAAGCCTCCTAGTCCTATAAATTTGTCATTAACCATTTTCTTTTTTACCGATATGCCTCTTGTTTTAATACGGTCACCTTACGCTATTTAATAGCATTTAATAATACCCTACGCAAGGTGGCGCTTATTGTTTAATTTTGTTAATATACTTATTAAGAGTCGCAAGATGGCCTTTAACTTTAAGTAATAACGGGTCTTTTACGTAGTTCCAAGGGCTTTCTGCGGCTTCCGATGGACCTTTGAAGAACCTTAGGATATGGTTTCTTTCACGTGCCTCATCATTCGCTGTGGAGTAGTCATCTATGATTGTCTTAATTCTGTCTTTAATATTCATTATTCATTCTCTTTCATTTGTATTTATTCTTACATTCATATGAGAGATTGTGTTCTCATTGCCACCTACCATCATCGGCCACCATCAAAAATTTAGCGACTCTTCTGCGGTTCTCTCAATTCTTCTTATAGATCGTCAATAGCTGAGGCTCTATAAGGGCCTCCGTCTTGAGCTTCATTATTTGTAAAGAGTTCTATACTCTCTTGTGGTAATGATACGTTAAAACTATCTTTAATTAACTCTAACGCTAGTGTGTGGCGCTTATTGAGTGTTGAAACATGGTGTCTCGCCGCACTTATCAAATAACGACCAGATAGATATTTGTCATTGTCTTTTACGTCATTCTTACTGTTTGGCGCATACTTTGGTAATGTGAAGTTCACTACATCACCTACTCTTAATTCTGTTGTTCCTGGCGCTGTTATCTCTATCATTAGACTATTAGCGGCGATGTGTTGTGATACTCTCTTTTGTAATATGTTTCTACTGTTCGGTAGTTCGTGTGTGTCATGGACTTTACTTGTCTCTGATTGATAGTATATCACACCCTCATTCTTATTGCCAAACGTCTCGCCATTGTCAAAGTTAAACAGTGGCAATATACCATTATCGCTTCTCTTGTCACCATTGCTATCTTGTTCTAAATGATTTTGTTTGTTATACTCTTTATGGTAATCAAAGTCTGATTCACTAAACGTCTTGTTATATAGATCGTGTGTGATTAATCGACTTGCATAGACGCCATTTGCTGTGTTGTTCAATGTGTCGAATTGTTGTAATATTTTAAAGTTCTCTACTGATTGTAATGCATAGACCGGGTCTTCGCCAATGTTCTTTATCTTAGGTGAGTAATGAGCCTTGACTGGTCGTGGTGTTCCATCTTTCTTACAAAATAGTCCTTCGTATGATTTAAAATTAAATCCATCGCCATTTTCAAAGAATAGAAATCCACTGTTCTCATAGTGTAATGATTGTGCGTTCTTTCTTAAATTCTCTATCGCCATCGTTGGTTTCAATCTTGGGATAACAAACTTGTGATTGCTCTTTGTATCTTCTATGATCAGGTCTTTCTTTGTCTTTAGATAGTTGTAACAGATGTCTGTAATCATCTGGTCTATGTTGCCTGTGAATGCTTGTGATACTCTTGTTTGATGATTACGAATAGCCTCTATGGATATAAACTTTAGTGTGTATATTTGTGATCTAGGATTGGCGCCACTTCTGTTCTTTAAAGCGTAAACAAACATAGGGTGACCTGTGGCTACTGAAAAGTCAAAGCCTTTATCTGTCCCTGGTGTTCTAAAGAAAAACTCTACTCGTTCAAATCCTGTAATAGGCAATGTCTGTATGGCGTTAGTCGCATCAAGCAACGTCATGTCACCAGATAGAAACTTGCCATCTAAACTTTCGTATATGCTGATCTCTTGGACTAGACTTCTGATTGATAATCGTTTAGGTGTGTCTGATCCATCAAATGATTGATATGATATTAATATGACATCGCTTAATTCAAAAGCGCCTGGTCTATCTACCTTTGTAGGCATTAATTCCTCACTAGTTTATTAAATTCGTCTATAAATGTATTTAAGTATGATGGGTTAAGTAAATTGATTTGTCTTCTCTTGTCTTGTAGTCTTTGTTCAAACTCTCTATTAGACACACTCAGCGCCCCCGTAGCGTCACTGTTCACCTCTATTAGATATGAGTAGTCATCTGGTCCATTTCCTGTTCTCTTACCACTAGATTGTGTCAACTCATAGTGATGTATGCCTTCTGGATTAGTGTACTTCTCTTGTAAAAATGTCTCAAAGTTTTGTTCACTCATTGGCCAGTCATAATAAGCATCTGTTACATTGTTTGTAAGTAATACAACCCAATGATATTCTGCTGAACCAAAGTGTTTAAATGCTGTGTCTTCAGGTCTCTCTCCACTTGGTACATCATACTTGTCATACAAACTCATTTCGTTTATGACTTTCTCTCTAACCTTAACACGAGTCATTAGATCGACAACTATCTTCTGGTTACCATCGCCTTTTAAATCGTAAAATCCTTTTTCTATTTTTCTAAAATACATACTAGTGACCTATCGCTATTGTTTCTTTTGTCATTATTTCCATCTCTGTAAATGTCAAATCCATTTTAGTTAATACTGGCGCAGCGCCTTTGTCGTCACCTTTAAATGTAGTGAACACACCTTCTGGTGAGTAATCTATTGTCATGTCTGTCAATGCACATCTACTGATCTTTGGTATGTACATGTTGGCGCCATCTCTATACATGTATGTTATTTGAAATTGTGCTGGTGCTGTTAGATAACCTTCACCTGCTTTCTCTGGCATCATGTGAAATTTAAACATAGATAAAATCTTTTGTATATCGTCTTTCTCTTTCTCATTCTTTGGAGAAAACTCAAACGGATAGTTAAATGTTCTAAATGGTACTCTTTCGAATACGAGTTCTGCGTTTGGATTAATTGATCTACCTAGACCTTTATCTAATGCGCCACCAAATCCTGGTAATGCTATTTCAATAGCAGCCTTTGAGATACCTTCTACAAATGTTTTACCTATATCGCCAAGTTTTCCAGCCAGTCCTTTTAAATCCATTAGACCAGCCATTTGACCAGCAATACCTGTATCAACATTTCCATATCCAACTTTGTATTCAAATTTAGTTCCTTGTGATGGTGTATATAATATTATACTATCTGCTATTCTGTCTTGGTAAGCATTTGTCTTTGTGTCCATACCAGATGATTGTTTTCTTAATATCTTATCTGATAATTGAAATCCTTGTTTCTTTAATCTCTTTCCACGCTCTTGGTTTGTCAATCGTCCCTCACCTACTGTACCCATTGACTCTGGATACACACTTCTCATATCGCCGTCCATACCAGTACCACCATATCGTGTATCTGTATTTTCTATAATGTCAAATATAATGTAATGACCTTCGCCTAGTTGTGCTGTCTCTTGTGGGTAATATAAACTACCATATGAATATGGATTGGCCTCTGGCCCCATGTGTGCCACAGGACTTTTTGATAAGTCTAGTGGTGATTTGTTCGCAAGTTTAGCCGCTAGTTTCTTGGGTTGTCCCAAGGCAGCCATCTTATTAGTGAAACCACTTAATAAGTTACCGGCGATCTTTTGTTTAATTATGTTTGAAACCTTACTTGTAAAACTCATCTAAATATCCTTATGAGTATATTTATAACACAATGAGAAGATCATATAAAGGTTTATATCGTCCTATTAACCCAAACAAATATGTAGGTGATGTCAATAAAATAGTGTATCGTTCTCTATTAGAGAAGAAGTTTATGCTACAAATTGACAATAATCCTGATGTTACCTATTGGGCTAGTGAAGAATTAGCGATAAGATATTACAATCCAGTAACAAAGAAATACCATAGATACTTTCCTGACTTCATAGTTCGGACTAGTAAAGGCGCCAAGATACTGATTGAGATTAAACCGTCTCGTCAATGTAAGCCACCAAAACCCCCTAAAAAGAAATCAAGAGCATTCATGCGTGATAGTTTTGAGTATATTAAGAATAGAGCCAAATGGCAAGCAGCAACAAAATATGCTGATGATAATAATGCTACGTTTAAAATAATAACTGAAAAAGATTTAGGTCCGTATTAGACAGCGATATCGCTTGTTCTAAAAATAGTGTTATCATCATTCCTAGAACCTATACTCATAGCTTGAGTTGTATTGTTTTGATTAACAGTCTTAACAGAGTTGTCTATAATAGCATTACTGCTTGATGAGGTTGTAGATGATGTTGGTAAGTATTCGTTATTCACAGGACTAGTTTTCATTCTCTCCATAAATGACATATCCTGATTTGCTGTTGGTGGTATAACAAAAGCATTGTCTTGTGCTTCAGTAGCAGATGTCATATCAAAGTTAGCAGCACCTGGCGCCGCCATCTCTACTTTAGAAAAGTCTGTTGGTTCACTTTGATTTAATTCTTTTCTCTCAACTTTGTCTATCTCTATACCTGGAATTTTGTTTATAAGACCTATCACACCATTGATAGCATCTATAAAAAAGTTTTGTATCTTGTTAAATATAGTTTTAAAACCATCAGCGATCTTACCTGGTATTTCTGCTACATAATCAGCAAACGCACCTAATTTTTCTTTTATTGTGTCCATATTATCCATTAAGAAATCAAATCCTTTTTTAAGAGCGTATAATCCTAATACAACTGCACCAACAATTAGTAAGTATGGTAACATAGCCATTAGTGCGCCAAGTAAACCAGCAGCAAATCCTTTTAACATTTTAGGTAATAGTTTCAATGGTTTCAACATGTTACCAAACATCATACCTAAGTCTTTGATAGCAGTAAATGGTGCAGTCAAGCCTTCTGTAAATGCTGATCCTATGTCTCTTAATCCATCTGGAACATATGTGTCTATTGTGTCATCAAACTTTTCTCTAAATGATTTCTTATCTTCACCTTCTGATATGTTTAATGTTTCAAGTGTTTTTGATCTCTGTTGTGTACTCTTAATTACTTTGTCGTTAGCCTCAACAAGTTCTTTTCTTTGTGATACATCTAACTCGCCACCTTTTTGTTGGATTTTGGAATACTTTTCGATAATCTTTTGACTATCTTTAATTTCTATGTTCTGTTTTTTAAGTAGATTCTTTTGTTCTTCTATCTCTGTCTGTGTCAATATAGATACTTCACCAAACTTATTAACTTGTGCTATAATGTTTTGTGTTCTTAATTGATTGATAGTTTCTTCTGATTCTCTAGCTCGTTCTGTTCTTTCATTTAAAAACTTATTCAAGTCTTTACTGTACATGCTTAGATCAACACCCATTTTATTAACTAGGTGATCAACCTTAGCCAATCCGTCATTAAATCTATCTATTGGTCCAGCAGATAAGTCTTCTGTTATCTCTGTCACCATAGTCTGTATTGATGGTACAACTGTTTTAGAAGCAGCCTCTAGTGATCCTTTAACTTGTGCGAATATAGCTTGACCTATACCAGATACAATTTCAGCAACTTCTTTCTTGCCGCCTTTAAAGTTAAATCTTGTGTCTGGTAAAGCCATTGTTTATTTCTTTTGTATCTTACTTGATTTGCCATTAACATATAATCCAAACCATGCTGCGCCAGCACCAACAACAACAGATACAAAACCTGCTTGTGCGTTGTTAGGATTCTCTAGTGCCATGAACCATGTCATAGTGTTATAAAATACTAATCCGTATAGAGCCATCATAACTCTTGGAACAGTTCGCCAATTTGATAAAAACTGAGGTAATTCTTCTTTAAAGAACCACCATACATTTTTAATTGTTTGTTTTCCTTGTTCTATCATTTTTTGTCTCGCCTTCGTTTTTCGTTTTCTTCTTTTATATAGTTGGTTAACATACCAACATATATCTCTTTTTCCCACGGCATTAGATTGTCTAACTCCGTCAATGAATATTTATGATGTTGCATAAGGGCAAAATTGGTTTCATAATAGGCCTGTAGGCTATTGTGGGACAGGCTTATTGAAAAAAATCTTGTAATCCCTTAAATGTCACCTTACTCTTAACACCAGTCTTTGGATTGGTTACCTCAACTTCATGTCGTAATTGTGGCATTGTATCAAAAAACTTTCGTATCTTCAAAAATGCTTGTTGAGATAGACCTTCTAAAAATTCAACTAGTTCTTTCTTTGTACTATCTTTCGCAGGATATGTTTTATCACCCTCATAGATATGATCAATACAACTGGCGACTACACTAAACATAGTATCCACGTTTTCTTTGTTCATATCAAAACCAGCCTTGGTTATACCTAGCGATGGATAGTTCAATACTAATCCTAGTTTTCTTTCTTCGTCTATAACAACTTTGTTATTATGGTCATCATCTACTTGTACTTCAACAGTAGATAAATCTAATTCTACGTCAGCAGCAGTCATCTTGTCGTCTGGACAAATAACTTTGAAGTTAGCAACTTCACCTACTGATTTACTTCTTATTTGTAATAACAAATATTCTATGTCAAACATTGGTAGTGTGTCTATATCAAGTTTGTCAAATGTACAAGTTGTCAATATACCCTTTGTTGCATTTACTATTTCGTTATTGTCTTTTGATTCCATAGCCACGAGTAATAGTTTTTCTTCCTTGACTAGGAATGGTCTAAACTGTACTTGCACATCACTTGATGGTAAAGTCAATTCATATCTTGGTGTCTCAATTGTTGGTAATGCCATTATGTTCTCCTTATAATATTAAATATTTAACGGTGGTATTCTAAATGGTGGGAATACTCTACCGCCTGTAATTCTACCGATTGGTGCTTTCTTCCTTAGTTCATTCAACACGTCTCGTCCTGCTCGTCTTATCTCTGGTGGTAACATACTAATTAATCCACCAAATATACCACCAGCTCTTTTGACTGTTGGTTGTTTGAAATCACCTTGTCCTAAATCTATTGTACCATTTCTATCTATGAAATAGTTAACCCAGTTTCTAAATGAAAATGTAACAGTAAATGTTTGTACTGAATTCGCCTCATGGCTGAATCCTACTTCACTAATTATTCTTGGATATGCACCTAATAGTCTAACTGCATAGGTTACATCATCTCTTTCATCTCTACTAGCAAAACTACCTAACGCCATAATGTCTATTGGCGCAACATAGTTATCGTAGTAATTAAAATTATGTGTAGTGTTACTGAATGCTGCCTTTTGCCATATCTCAAAGAAAGTTCTTTCTCTCATAAACTTGTCTGTGTAAAATGTAGCAGTAATGTCAGCAGAAGTATAATCGTAAATAAAACTTCTTGCTGGTCCATTATGTTTAATTTCTTTTGCTGTTGCTTCTCTATTTGGCATAGATATCTCACTACAAAATGCTTGAACACGTCTGTGTGTGTTATCTGTTCTCATTGACTGCACTAATGCATCTGATGAGAAACCTTGCATTTCATCTTGGTTACCATTTCCAATAACAGCGCCTTTTGGTAAACCAAACTCAACATAGAACCTAGCCTTTCTTTGAAAGCCTTCAGCCTCATTGACCATGGCTTGAAATCTACCCATAGTAGTTTCAGGATTACCACCAGCCTTTTGTCTTAAACGTGGATCTCTTTGGACATCATCAAGTGACCTATCTCTAGGCAAACCTATTCTGATATCGTATCCACCAATTCTTTTCCCGCCTCTTAATATTGCCATTAGTATGGTTGTCCTTTTCTAAACTGTTGCACTGGCAACATAACTGCCAACGCTGCTTCATCAAAATCAACTCTTAAAAAGTTTGATCTGACGTGACTATACAAATATTTTTTGATAGTCGTTTTCGCAATTCTTACATTCTTAATGCCATCATAACTAGCATTAATTCTTGTTGATGATTTCATACCACCAGAAGCATACTTTTGTAAGTTGTTCAATAAACTAATTCGTTGAACAGGTCTTATATAGTGAAAGTTCATTCCCATAAATCCACCTGGTATTGTCTCTAAAGGTAATACAAGTGGGAACCTATCATACAAAGGTAATGTCTTCTTATATTTAGGGTCATAATAGAAGAAATTTAGTCTTCCTCTGCTAGGAATACCATTTAATTTGCCTGACCTCATTAGGGCCGCAGCTGTGATACTATCGCCAAGTGTAGCAACAGTTTTCTTATACCAGTCAACACTTTTTCTTATGCCGCCTTGTTGAATTTTGATTGGGTCGATTATACTTATTGCCATATGTTATATTTATACAAACAAAAAAGGCGGCCTTTCAGCCGCCCTTTCAAAGTTATTGATGTGAGAGAGAATTACTCCTCTTCAGCCAATTTACTAAAGTAAGACAACGTATCGTCATCATCACTAGCTGCTTTTGGAGCAACATCAGTACTTTTCGTAACACTTGCCGCAGATGGGAGGTCTGTTTTATCAGCAGTTGTTGCGCTTCGTACACCTGTAATCGTCCTATTCAGTTTCTCTTTGAGTTCGTCATAGGTTTTAAAATTGTCGGGTGCAAGAAATGGTTTTAAAGGGTGTTGAGAAGACCACAATGTTTTGATATCTTCATCACTCTCTTTAATTTGTGATACGCCCTCAAACTCGGACTTATCGTAGTTCCAGTAACCATCAACTTTTCTAATTTTTAGTTTAAAGTTTGCACCTTTCCAAAAATCAAATGGGTTAATAGGTTTCTCGTCTTCAAACGCAGGTTGCATTGACTCAGTAATCTTATCAAAAATCTTTTTACCGAATTTGAATAAGTAAGTCTTGCCTTCGTTCTCTGGATGCTTAGGATCAGATACCACTAGAATATTTGAGTAATAAGATAATTTTCTTTTTCTCTTTCTAGCAATTTCTTTATCACTATCTAAACCAGTATTCCAAAGTCTTGTGTTTTCTTCTGACACAGGGTCTTTTTGACTGATTGTAGTTAATGAGTTCTCAATATACCAACCACCTACATCTTGGAATGCATGTGACCATACTCTTTGCCAAGGTAAGTCTTCACCTTCTGGCGCTGGTAAAAATCTAATTACAGCAAAACCATTACCAGTTTTATCTAGTTCGGGTTTCCAAAATCTGTCGTCTTGGTATTTTGATTTGTTGTTTTGTTTGTCCTCAGGATTGAGGTTAGCCTCGATGGCTTTCGTAAGTTTGTCAAAGTTACTTGACGATTGTTTTAATGTATCAAAGTCCATTATATTTTTCTCCTTGTATATATTTACGTATTGTTATATTTGTGTTACCTGTATAATCGGTATCATACTTATTTATAATAGTTATAGAGTTCATTATACCACATTTAACTGTATTTGTCAAGTGTCGTTTGAAGTGTAACATATTGTAAATTCTTTAATTTTGACCACTCTTTTATGGGTTGTGATACTTTATCATTGCCCTCTGGATTAACCTTGTAAAAAGTGATCTGTGGATTGTCCATTATTAGACTTCCCCATTGTCCTACCCAATTCACTTCAGGTATCGGAGCGTTGTCTGATACACCATAGTGTTTTGTGTCTTTATATAGATTGTTGATCTTATTTGTATTACTCACTAGATCATGTCCAATCAAATATATCTCTGTTAAGTCTTTCTCTATGATAGTAGCAATTCTACCACTAGTAGCACCACAGGCCCAACCTTTGTCTCGTTCTCCTTCAACTAGATCGTCTATACTGTGTACTTTATCGGTGTCGCTCACCCATGTAACAAATGTTGCTGTATGATTAACTTGTTTCTTTACGATATCTTTATTTTGTTTTATAATATTAACTCTGCCTGCTAAATTAGAACCATGAAATACAAACTCCTGACTAGTACCTCTATCATTTTCCATTTTATTAGATTGATGTAAGTCTAGTAGTTCTTTGTCTTCATTACTCATGTTAGCATATACCAATGTGTGATACACCGGCGCTGGTATTTTAGTCCAACTACGTAACCAAGTCTCATTCTTATCACAGTAACCACTTTGATATATCTCGTGCATGATACCATGATCAACTGCAGTTAATACATCTGGTGTAAAATCTCTATACAAAGCATTACAACCATATATCTTACCATGTGGTCTTAATTGTGATAGATCAATACCTTTTCTACTCTCACCATTACCTATACAAAATACTCTTTTAGCCATTAACAAATATCTCTTTCATAATCAATTTACACTCTGTCGCATTAAAATTTATAAATGGTTTTACTCTGGCAACCTTAAGTGAGATTTCAGGCCATACAACTTTCTCGGTAATTTCTTTATCCCAATTTTTAGTAAAGTTAAGAAAGTGATTAAGCACGACCGCGGTCTGGTAACTAATTTTCCCTTGAATAAGTAAACGTAACATTCTTGGGTGTTGTCCCATAGATACAGCAAAGCCATCATCAAAAGAAAGCCCACGCTTGCTAAAATCATTAACAACGTTAGTGCAGTCTCCTCTAAAATGGTAGGCAAATGACTCTTTCCGTTTTTTATAATCCAGGTAAACATCTTTACCATCATTTTGAAGCAAATTACCAATCCATCTCTTACTATCTGCAATGAAGTTAGCAACAAAGAAATCAAGTATATCATCTTGTCCATATTTTGTACTCAGTTTGTGAAAGAAGTATCTATCTTTCCGTTTTGTAAATGTGTCAAGCTTTGCGTTGACCTTACCACCATACTTATAATAGTCATAACTGTCTGACTGAAAGTGTAACTTGATTGCCAAGTAAGTCTTATATACATCAAAACCTCCATACATTATACTTTATTACTCTTTCTTATATTTTCATCATACCATAATGGTTGTAAGTTTGTATAATGAAAACACTCTTTTTGTTTCTCAGGTTTACTTAAATCAAAAATAGAACAAGGCATAATATGATCTATATGCCAACCTGTTACCGTGTGATTTTGCCAAGTCATACCTGGTTTAAATTGATTTTCTAAATATTGTTTTAAAAACTCAACTGAACAACCTACCAATTTCATTGTATTAGCTGCTTTTAATTCACCTCGCAATGCGTGATTTAATCTACTACTTAAACACATTCGTATTTTATAAATTGGATCTGTTTTTCTTTTGTTTTTTTGATACTTTCTTGCCGTAGCTTGAATCTGTTTTTTAACTTCTGGTTTTTGTCTATGAGCTGTCTCTTATACACATCTGACGCTGCCGACGAATAGAG
>OJHA01000072.1_pt1 | contig 15234 bp, 29 predicted proteins | sample 1595071 | NCBI WGS metagenome assembly OJHA01 (sample SAMN05416703, study PRJEB24817) | seawater metagenome | isolation source: Sea water | place: Canada:Atlantic | collected 2013-07
ATCAGCCTCGGTCTCGTGGGCTCGGAGATGTGTATAAGAGACAGGTACCATTTGCGCCTGCACTTCCGGTAAGGCCTGTTAAACCTCTTATACCTTGTATTCCCTGAGATCCATTTGTTCCGGCTGCTCCAGTGCTTCCTTTCGCTCCTGTTGCGCCTGGATTTCCGTTTGTACCATTTGTTCCTGCTGTTCCAGTTATTCCGCGAAGACCTTGAGAACCTGTTGATCCTGCAGATCCAGTATTACCAGTATTACCTTTAGCTCCAGGGTCTCCTTGTGGCCCTTGGATTCCAGTGCTTCCAGTGTCTCCTTTAGCCCCAGCAGATCCAGTAGCACCTTTAGCACCAGGTAAACCGTTTGTTCCGTTCGTTCCCGCTGTTCCGGTGTTTCCTTTTAATCCTTGAATTCCTTGACCCCCTGTTGCTCCAGCATCTCCTTTAGCGCCTGTGGCTCCATTACTTCCTGCAGCTCCGGTTAATCCACGAATACCCTGTATACCTTGTCCTCCAGTGTCTCCTTTAGCCCCATTTGTACCATTCGTACCAGCCGCACCAGTTGAACCTTTGGCTCCTGTTGATCCTTTATCTCCTACTACTCCTTGGATTCCCTGTATACCTTGGTCTCCCTTAGCACCTGTGCCTCCTTGAGAACCTGTATTACCTTTTAACCCTTGTATACCTTGTCCTCCAGTATCGCCTTTAGCTCCTGCGCTACCAGCTGCTCCAGTAAGTCCTCTTATACCTTGTATCCCTTGGTCTCCCTTGGCTCCATTGGTTCCGTTAGTTCCCGCTGCTCCCGTAAGACCAGTCAAACCTCTATCTCCTTTGGCTCCATTCGTGCCGTTAGTTCCTGCTGCGCCCTTAGCGCCAGTCAATCCGATATCGCCCTGTATTCCTTGAATGCCCTGAATACCCTGGTCACCTTTTGCCCCTGTTCCACCTTGCAATCCGGTAGCTCCTTTTGCTCCCGCTGCTCCTGCTGATCCGGTAAGGCCTGTTAATCCTCTAAGCCCTTGAATTCCTTGGATACCTTGATCTCCTTTTGCACCGTTGGTTCCATTAGTACCTGCAGCACCTTTAGCGCCTGTAAGACCTATGTCTCCTTGAACGCCTTGTATCCCTTGAATCCCCTGGTCGCCCTTGGCTCCTGTTCCACCTTGAGAACCCGTGTCGCCTTTTAAACCTTGAATTCCTTGTTTTCCATCTGAGCCGTTAGTTCCTGCTGCGCCTGTTAAACCAGTAAGTCCTCTAGCGCCATTTGTGCCATTTGTCCCTGCTGATCCTTTTGCTCCAGTTAACCCTATATCTCCTTGGACGCCCTGTATTCCTTGTATACCTTGATCGCCTTTAGCTCCAACACCGCCTTGCGATCCCGTGTTACCTTTGAGTCCTTGTATTCCTTGCGAACCTGTATCTCCTTTTACACCTTGATCTCCTTTTGTTCCTTGAGAACCAGTGTCTCCCTGAATCCCTTGGATGCCTTGATCGCCTTTTGGGCCCTGTGGTCCTATAGATGTTGGCACCGCAATAGAATTACCTCCGCTTATGCTTAAGGTTGTTCCCGCTATAGATAAGGTTTGTTTTGGCGTTAAGCTTAAAATTGAAGTAATAGCAATTTCTTTTACAACGCTATCCGTAGCATCTTCGTAAAGCATCTTGTCTTTTAGGTCAACAACCGTTCCATCTGCTGCTGTATCTATAATATTACCTGCTCCAGAATAATCTACGCTTAATGTAACGGAACCTGATTGCCCGCCTCCTTGCAACCCTCCGCTGCCTGTTACCTCTGTAATATCACCTTGAGGTATTCCTGGAAAAGTAGTTAAATCTCCATCACCATTTATATATTGTGATTTATCACCAACCACGCTTATAGCAAGAGTACCTGAGCTTGTAACAGGAGATCCCGAAACGCTAAAAGCATTACCTCCGTGAGATTGAGCAACGGATGTTACTCCTCTACCTATACGAGATATTTCATTATTAACGAAAGCAGTAGTTGCTACTAAGTTATCTGACCTGCTAGCCTCTTGTGTCGATGCCGTTACTGTAGAGTGAATTGAACCTCGAAGTTGCCCTTCTAATTCGTCCGCTATATATTTTTTACCCATTACGTCCAAGAATTTTGCACTATATTAATCCATTTCCAGCTACTTGAGCCTATCTGCATGCACATATCTACATAGCTATATTTAGTTGTTCCAGAAGTATTAGTTCTATATCTTAAAGTTCCAGCTAAAGCAGAAGAAGCAGTAGACCCATCATTACCCATTTGAATTCCTCCAGTAACCTGAAGATCAGCCGCAGGGGAAGCTGTTCCTACACCTACTTTACATTTATTAAAGTGAGCAATATCAGCTTTATACTGCATGTCAAAATAAGCACCCGAGTACATGCCTTCTATGTCACCTATCATAACGTCATCTTTTCCTTCTTCCGAAAAAAGTACTTTTTTATTATTGGTGCCATGTCTAAAAACCACGTCTCCATCAACATCTAAAGGATGCAGTGGGGTATTTGTTCTAATACCGATCCTGTCGTTAGCAGCATCGGCATAGAGGGTTTTTTCCTGTACCTGTGTGGTATTTAGAAATTTTATTGCCATTTAATTTTGATTAAGTTATCCTATCTTCTGTACTAAAACTCTTATTGAATTAGCAGGAGTTTGTGAAAATGTAATAGTCAAATAGTTACCGTTTCTTACAACGTCTGCATAAACAGTATCTTTTGATGTTGCGTCATAAAGTTGAACTATTACATCATCTCCTAGTCCGTGATTAAATGTAGTACCTGAAACAGAGTCTGTAATTGTTGCTGCATAAGTATTTGCTGAGTTTGTTTGTGTATTTGTTACAGTTGCAATACCAGATGCATAAGCTACTGATATTCCTGTCCCCGCTGCTACAGCACCCGCTCCAATAGTTCCAGCAGAAGCAGTAGTTATACCAATGGTTCCAGTAGAGGTTATTGTTCCTCCAGTTATTGGGCCAGTAGTTGCGATACTTGTTACAGTTCCTCCAGAATCATTATCTGTCCAGCCAGCAGTAAATGTACCACCGTCTCTTTGCGTGAAAGTCATTGTTTTAGATGCTCCACCTGTTACTGCAGCACTTGCAACATAATTATTATAAGCATCAGTCCATTGAACTCCAGTACCATTTGCGTCTGTTAAAGTTCCGCCAAAAGTTCCAGCACCGCCAACACTAAGAGCATCAGTAGCTGCATTATATGTTAAACCAGCATCTCCAGCAACATTTGCAGTACCTGTCCAATAAGTTAATTGACCAGAAGAACCAGATCCTGAAAGTGTAGATGTATTATCTATTTTTTGCCATGCATCCGTACCGGCTCCATTAGAAACATATACCGCCCAGTCACCAACTTCCCAATCTGTAATACCAGAAAGACTCGTGCTACCAGCAACACTTACTATATAGAATACCCCGTTAGCAGGTGTAGTACCAGCTAGTGAAGGTGTATCAGTACTTGCATTCCAGCTACCTTCGAAAGATAAACCAGAAGGTATGTTTGCAATTTCCCCGGTTACAAAATCATAGATTTGGTCCCCAGTTGCTAGCGCTGTACCTGCATTTGCTACTGCAGCTGTTTTTGCAGCAACTTCACCGCCTACTATTTGAATAGTAACATCATCTACATCTACTGCAACATCATTAGCGTTAACAGTAATACCGTCGCCAGATCCAATAGTAAATGTAATTGTTTCATCAGCGGCTTGATTTAAAGTAAAAGCTCCTCCTGCATTAGCAAGACCTGCACCACCTGTTAACGTGATAGTAGCATCACTTGGAGTTGCGGGTGCTGAACCAGCTGTTATCGATGTTACATGTCCTGAAGCGTTTGTTATTACTTGAGAAGGGTACGCATAAGTACCTGCTGTTCCAAAAGCATCATGCGTAATTGATATTGTTCCAGCCGCTGATTGATTAGCTGTAAAAGTTCCAGTACCGCCTAATGCGCCTGTACCTTGTACTGTTAATGTTCCATCACCTACTGTAGGGATCGCAGAAGTTAATGCGTATCTTCCATCTAAGTCAACAGTTACATCTGATTGATTAGAGACAGTAGCAGTTAATATACCTGTACCTGTAGCAAACGATAATCCTGTTAAGAAATCATTTGATCCCGATGTATCCGGTACTCCCAGCCAAGCTGTTCCATTATAGAAGTACAATTTCTTGTCTCCCACGGAGGAATCATAATAGATTTGTCCTTCAACTGGTGAAGCAGGCGCTGTGCCTAGGTTTTGAATAACTGCATTCTGCAGTTCGTTTTTGTTTAAGTTGATGTTGCCTTTTACATCTAACCCGGTTAAAAAGTTTAGTGCCATTTTTTTTTAGTTTAAGTATGCTACCCCTTGAAAGGAAGCGTTGAAAGTTATTGTTAAGTTGTTGTTATCTATATAATCGACTTGTCCGACAACCCAGCTACCTGCCGTATCAGCTACGGAGACAGATGGATTCTTTCCAAGGTTGTGCTTTATGGTCCATACTTGCTGAGAAGTGGACTGCGTGAATGTGAAGTTTAAATCACCTCCTGCATTTACAGGGTTTACAAATTCACTAAATATATAATGAGCGTCCTCACCCATCACTCCGTTAAAGGCAGAAACAGTTAAGCCTACTTCTAAAAAAGAAATGTCACCTGACCAATCTGCAATGCTCCCTACTTTATAGGTACCGAAATTATTTACATCATTGGACTGAGCTAATATAATATCCTTACCCGCGAATAGCGGTAAAAAATTTTTTATGTCTTTTCCACCCGCTCCGATCTTGCTTAATAGCACTGTATTTATTGATCCGAAGCTGGTACCTACTCCGCCGCCAGCTGCAAAACTGATTGTCCCGGTTTTTCTACCATCTATTATGTTTGATTGAAACAAAAACACGGCTTGATCTGCAACAGATAAGCTATTCGTATTATTTATAAGGTCTGATATCTCACCTAAAGAATAATTCTTAGTGGTATTGTTTCCGCTTCCTGTGTCGGTCCCGATTAATTTGTCTGCTAAATCCGGCTTAGCGTCAATACCGTATGAACTTATTCTAGCCATTAGTTATATATTTTAAATTCAGCCCATGCTGAAAACTCAACAGGCGTTGCGCTATCAAAAGGCGTAACAGGTATTAATCTACTTAAAGCTGTACCATTGCTAGCTAAATATTTAGGCTGGAATAATGCAACAGCAGCTTGAGCTCCTTGTCCGCTTCCGGGGTTGTGACATGTTGAAATAAAACTAACCTTACTATTAGTAATGTTACTGCTGGCTGTCATATCTATATGCGCGACTGCTCCAGCGAACGTGAAAGTTAAGCCAGTGTCATTCATGTGTTCAGTAATACTAATAACCCCCGAGCTATTCCTGTCAATAAAAAATGAAAATGTACTGTAAGGTAGTATTTTGCTCTTTACGTATTCCGCAAAGGTGTCAACCGCGAAATTCTTAGTTTCTGAGTTGTCATCACCGTCGGTACCTATTAGCTTATCATTCTTAGTGATAGAGCTATCCAAAGGATATGTTGATATTCTTGCCATGTTATTTAGTGTTGTAGTTGTTGTTACCTTCTGATTGAGTACCTTCTCCTTCGTTACCCCTATTAGATCTAACCGAAACAAAAGCTTGTCTTTTATGGTCATAATCTTGTCCAACAGCTTCTTCCGGGTTTGCTCTTCTTTCTCTCTGTGCATGTGCTTTTTTAGCCTTTCTAGCAGGTGACATCGCGTAAGCTTTATCTCTTGCCGCCTTGTCTCTTCTTGCTTGCGGTGAAAGTTGTTGTCTCATACATTGTATGATTACGTGTTTTTTTATTAGTTAAATATGACAGTAGCTTATTACTATTTATATATAACAACCTATTGTCACGTAAGTGAGAAAAAAAAATATTAAAAAATTTTTTGTTACACATATGGAAGCAACGGGTTACGCTATGCTATACATTTTTTTCGTCGAAAACGGAAACTTAACTTTTTTTTAGGGGTCCCCGTGCTTTTCCTGGGGTTTGATCCTGGATCCAGATCCGAGCCTGGGCCTGGTCCCTGACTGTGGTCGCGACTATCCGCGGGATCCCGTGCAGGATTCGGGCTTTATTCCTGGGCGTGCCAGGTTTGCAGACGTAACACGCCGAGCCATCGATAATATATATGAACTATAAATGAACACACTATGAACAGAACATTCCATCACAACAGGATCATTAACATTGCAACAGGGATCGTAGCTTACGGCACGACAGCATTCATCGGCATCGCGATCATCGCAATCATCGGGCATATCATACAGCACGGAGCGCCAACATCATTCGGTATATACGGATAGTATGCTGGTTCGTATCGACACGAAGAACTGGCGCGGCAACTATAACAGTCGCGTGGTTCGGTTCAGCAACGATCAGCACCTCAGCAATTATCTGCGGGTCTGCTATCGGGATGAGGCTACATCCAAGGTGATAGGACACGAGATCCTGGAGCGGGACTAAGATCCTGGTCCTGGCATCTGGTCCGGCTTACGGCCTGCTTTTGAAATAGGAGCGGAAGAGTGGACTCCGCGGTACGCGGTGTATAGCATACGCGTATAGCACTTTGCAAACGTAGTACGTAGCGATATCGATAATATATACGTAAGCAACGAAGCTTATATAAATTTAATTACTATGCTTAATACAAAAACTAGAATAGAAATTCTATCTACTATCGACGAACTAAACCAATATCTAAACGGAAACGTAACAAAATCTAGTTTACAAATAACGTTAGACGAATTAATAAATAATCTATAACAAAATTTGCAAACGTAGTACGAATAGTATTCGATAATATAAGTGAATAATAATAATAACTAAATATAATAAATTATGTCAAATCAAGAATTAATTACCAATGCAATCAGTAAAATGTCAAACGATGAGAAGGCTCAGATCTTCCCACCACTTACAAGAAAGAATTTTGTAGTAAGAAAGTCATGGCTAGGTAGAAATCAAATCATTACCTTTGTCAACAACAAACAACAAAAGATTACCTACAATCATGATGAGGTATTAAAAGTAATGTTACCTAAACTAAACATCATGCCATGTTGGATCAAACGCGGATACTGGTCTCAAAGTACCGATATGCCTTCAAGCGTTAGAACAACAATTATTGAGAGAGTGGACCTAAAGAAATAGGTTCCTCTTTCCCTTAGGGGATCTACTAAAAGTAGCCTGGGTATTTTGCTATACACCGGAAGAGTAGACTCCGCCATACAAGAGTGTTTCGTGGTGCTATACACGGTGAATCACGATCATAACGATCTTTCGGTAGCAAATGGCACCTCAAAAAGTGCGACAATAGGGTGCTACTATATTTACTTAACTACCTAACGTCACATTATTTTTTTTATTGAGTACTTAGAGGAGGAGAGTTATACCTGGACTACTATTTTAACCACTAAACAAAGTGCCTACTTTTTGCAAACAAAATACGACGGTATATTGATAATATATATGAATACAAAATATAACTACTATGACTAATCAAAAATTTATTACCGAGTTCGTTGAAATATTAGGTGGAGACAATTTCTTCCTATGCGACTTGATCGATCAAGATGATCTATTTGCCATGCAAGATGGTATTGCCTTACTAATAGCGAATTCCGCCAACAAAGGAGTGCCTATCGCCAAAACAATGGTAAGTTTATTACCCAATTCATTCCAAACTTCTTAAGTATGTGGAGTAATTGTTGCGGTGCGGAACCGAGTTACTTAAGTGACGAGTTATGTGGGGCTTGCGGTGAATGGGCAGAGTTCGACGAAGAAGATGAAGATTAATTAAATACTATATAAAATGAGTGAGTACGGATTTAAAAGTGAACAAGAGTATGAAGAGTATGCACAGCTAATGTGGCTAATAACTAATAACAAGTAAATTATGAGATATATGGTAGAATTACGTAGCTATTCCGAAGACGGAGATGACTACAGCGAAGATCACTATGACTTCGAAACGAGAGAAGAGTGCATTAAGTTTGCAAAGCAAAACAGGAGTCAAGTACATTCAGTACACGACTATCAAGACCGAGATTACGATCCAATTAACATAACACGCTATTAACATGATTGAAGAATATAGAGTAGACAAAGTCGTTCACGAGTGGAGCGAGAAAGAAGATAGATGGATATACATAGAGTATAACACCCAACGTAAGATAATAGGGTTGAACTTTGTGCAAGGTGATGAGTACGATTACTTCAAAGAAAAGTGGTGTCATAACGATCAGGGTTTAACGGAATTTTATCACTCTATGTTGTATACCTTTCCTATCGAAAAAGCGAGTGTTAATACCTTAGAGTTTATAAACAAGGTGATGTGGGCTTACCATCAAGCTATAGTTTCTAACGAGGACCACAGCGAAATAAGATGAAATTTACAAACGTAATACGTCACCTAATCGATAATATATATGAATTAAAAATATAAACAATATGGAATCTATTAAATTTAAGAAAGACAGTGCCTCAGGTGCTATACACGCTACAATCAATGGCTTACAATACAAACCGTACACTGTAGGCAACTTACCCTCAACTTTCGGCTTTATCTATAATGCTGACAAAGATCAAGACGGTATACGCAACTGGTTTAACTACAAAGGACTTACCTATGTCCCAGTATAAAGACTACCCCGCTGATAAGATCGCAGAGAAACTAAAGCGAGTAGATGAGTTTGAGGCAAAGTACAAACCTAATACTACCTCTAAAGGTTGGCGTAAATGGTGTACCGATCCGGAGTACCGTAAACGAGAGTGGCAAATGCGACAGAGTGTTGCAAACTCAATTAACTTTAATAAAGACTATAGATAATGAGCAAAATGAAACAACTAGACGAGATCGCTGAAGGAATAGCGGACGTCACTATGGAGTTAATGTATGACAGTATCGACTGGCAACTAGAGGATTTTGACCAAGAGGGTGATGAGTACATTGCTATACACTCTGAAGTAATGCGATTAGCGATTGCAAAAATGTATAAAAATACTTTGCTAGACGAGTAGCTTAATTAGGGTGGTTCTAAAAAGAGGTGCTCCATCACATAAGTGAATTGCTAGCGTTAACTAGGTATGGATGATACAGGAGTGGGTAAACGTTTTCACGAGCCCAACAGAGTTCATTACTACTGACGAGTATGGGGGTTCGATTCCCCCGCTAGTTACTAAACAAATTAAATTAAACAGTTATGATAGTAGAAGAATATATCGGTAAAGAGATCGATTCGTTAGAAAGAAGTATTGTGTCAACTCCTAAATCAAGAGAGAATCTAGATCAATTTGCTAAAGCAAACATGGGGTCTATGGATATCATCTTAACCCAGATGGCTGTACAATACGGTTACAAATTAGCCTTAGATAATATTGCAGATATTTGCAAACAAAATACGAACACCGAACGATAATATAATAAATTAAAACCAAATAATTATGAGTAGATTAACAGTTTATGAAAGGCTAAAGCCAGAGATCAAAGAGGCATTACATTCCTCTGAAAACGAAAAATACCAAACAAGTATTGATCATATAGTCAAAGTGTTTTCCGATACCACGTTTTATAATGAATTAAAAATTTGTGACGTTAGCTCATTATATACGTTTTCTCACCTTGAATTCTATAAAGTTTCAGCATGGGATTTTAAATACGGTGATAACATTTTAATTCCACGAGATGCGCAGTAGTGCTATACACTCTCAAGCCAGCGACAAAGCTTTCGCTAAGATCACTATATTAAACTTCGAAATTGATAGCTTAAAGCAGGACATTTTAAAGCGAGTCTATGGTGGTCTTACGGAAGAGCAAATGTTAGACTTACTGGACGGAACAATAAAAGAGCGAAAAATATGGAATTACATCGCAGAACTAATAGAAATTAATAACTAAATATAAATACCATGACAAAAGATCAATTAGAATTAAAAGTAAAAGAGTTAACAGCAGCGTTAACACAGTTTGAAACCGACAAAGCCGCTATTGCAGGTCAATTAGACAAAGCAAAAGACGATTTAAAAAATGCCGAAAAGCCTATAATTAACAAAGCTTTAGTAGATGAGTTAAGAAACGCAGTAAGCGAAGCTATAGGTAACTTTAATTTCGACGAGATAGACCACTATGAATATGATTTTGCAATAAACTATGATAACAGGGTTGAGCTAGAAAACATTGACTTTCAATTCAGTGATGACTTAGAAGAGCAAATATGCGAATACATAGAAGATCTATTTAAAGTTGAAGAAGATGAAGATTGCGGTTGTGATGAGTAATATTCACAAACGTAATACGATCACCTTAAGATAATATAATAAACAAACAACTATGAATCTATTAACTCAAAACAGTAAGCTTAAAAAAACAAGTAAAGAATTAAGTGTGAGGGTATTCAATTTCGGCATACCCGCTTATAAATCTGCTAGCGGCAAAATAACCTGCCCCTTCGCTGATGCTTGTGTAAAGTTTTGTTATGCCCGTAAAGGTGCATATATATGGAGTAATGTCCAACCCGCCTTTGAAAAGCGGTATCAACTGTCTAAAACTGATCAATTCGTTAGCGAAATGTATAACGAGATTGTTAAGAAAAAGCCAGACTACGTAAGGGTGCATGATAGCGGAGATTACTATTCCGAAGCATACCTGAATAAGTGGATCGACATTGCTCTTCTGTTCCCTGAGGTTAGGTTCTATAGTTATACTAACTCGGTGCTGCTACTTAAAAAAGCTACGTTGCCGGATAACTTTGATGTTATCTTTAGCGACAGCGGTAAGCAAAAGCACCACATTGATGCTATACACGATCGCCATACTCGTATTTTTCAAAGCGAAGCTGAACTCGAAAAAGCTGGTTACGCTAATGCGAGTAAGGTAGATCTGTACGCAACAAAATGGTTTAACCCTACAAACAAAGTAGGATTAGTATATCATTAATTGCAAACGTAATACGCCACTCAATAGATAATATAATAAACAAATAAATATGACAAACACACTTGAATCCATTATGGTTAAATCCAGCGCTATATACAGTGCTGAGTACAATAACAAAGAAAATACTATGCTAGTATACTTTAATAACGAAAGTATCTATAAATATCATAGTGTACCGATCTTTTACTGGCGAGGCCTATTTGAATCTACATCTAAAGGGCAATTCCTTAATAGATTTATATTTAAAAACTTTAAAGCAGAGAGGATTGACCTATGATGACTAACGAAGAAATAGAAAAAATTGCCAAACGTGTTAGTGAGTTGGTATTAGATGGCATATTACAAAGCGATCTAGTACCATTCCAAGACAACGATGCCGAAGAAGCAATCTTGTTATCCCAATTAGCGCAGACTTTAACTGAGCTTGACTATAATTTAGCTAATGAAAATTACTTGATTTGCGAAGCGCTTAAAGACACAATAAAAGACATAGAAACGAAACTAAATAAATTTAAGTAATGAGCAAAAAATTATACGAACACATTATATCAACGAATTATGCGAACATTAATACAAAAATTAAAAAAGCGACAAAGAAAGCAGCACCACGTAAGGTTTCTACAGGAAACAATAGCCCTGATACACAGCGAAATAGTTAGTGATGTTATAAAGGGTAATGATAAATTAAAACTTTACAATAAAGCAAAGCTTTTAAAGAAGTATAACAGAAGAATGAAGTTATTAGTCTACTAACGTGACGATAGCTAATATATAACTAATAGTAAGAAGCTAATGTCACAATACGACCGTAATACCACATACCTAGATAAGCATCGAATAATTTATAGACAAAACCCTTGGTCTGATGAGCCAACAGAAACATTTGACTGGGGTTGGTTCTTTAAAGACGGCACACATCAGTGCTATACACTGTTTAACTCACGAGCTAAAATAACAACTTATAGAAGTCTTAAATGGCATTTGTATGTATTATGGTATCTTAATCCTCAACTGGATCAAGAGAGCTTTAATTCCATTGCTGAGCATGTATGTAACAAGCGATCTGGATTTGTAACTTTTAAAGTTTCTGAGCAATTATTACAGAGTATGATATACGATGTATCTTTAATGGATCTTGAGAGACCTCCTCCAAATAGACTGCGTAAAGTAATATTTAAAGATTTTACTGGGCTTACTATGTATCAAAAATTATCTATTGTAGGTAAACTTGTAGGCAAACATAGATTATCAGAAAACGAAATATATGAAGCAATGCTATTAATAAACGATGACAAGTCAAAGATCACAGTAGATAAGCTTGCTATAATATTAAATTGTTCTACAAGAACTATATATCGTAACATGAGCATGGAGCTTAAGAAAGAGAAAGAATTGCTAAATCAACAGAGACAAGATTAATTTTTGCAAACGTAATACGAATAAGTATTGATAATATAAACGATGAAAAAATACAACATACAGAACTATATAAGGTACAAAGAAGACGTAAAAGTTTCTATGCCTGAAGACAAATTTTATGATTACTATACTAGAGATGAACTTATAATAAGATTTATGCCTTTAGTAGAGAATCTAGCAAGAAAATTTTCAACAACTCAACAAGCGTCCGGAGTATTAAGCATTAATGATTTAATACAAGAAGGCAACAAAGGTCTTACGCTAGCTGTAGATAAGTTAGATTGGAATTTATTAACTGACTCCGAAGATATTGAAAAAACATTAAAGTCTTTCTTCAGTAAAAGAATCAAAGGAGCTATAAGACGTGCTATAGATATTAATAGAGGTGATATTAAAATACCTGAGCATAAACTTAATGAGATAAGAAAGAATCCTGAAGATGACAAGATGGTTTCACTTTTCTTTAACAGTATATTTACAAGCTATGATATTGCGCCAACTGACGAAGACAACTTTGCGATGCAATTCCCAGATAATTCTATACCATATAATATAGATCTATTAAATACTTATTTACTTGGTTTAATGAAAGAACATTTAAACGAAAGACAATACGATGTAGTAAGATTATTTTATGGATTAGATTGTGATAAGCATTCAGCTAAAGACATCGCAAACTATATAGGACTGAAAGTTCCTACTGCTACAGTAATTGTATCTCAAATAAAAAAAGAAGCAATAGACTGTTTAATCTCTAAGGTTGATGCAACCCAAGTGATTGATTACCTTTAGGTTAGGTAGTTAACAAACTAATAAACCACGTAATTATATTAATAACAAACCACAGACCATATGACATTAAATGAAAAACTGGCAACTATCCAGACAAAGTTTAAATCGAAGAAAAGTAGATTTAATTCATTCGGCAAATACAACTTCAGATCAGCCGAAGACATCCTAGAAGCAACAAAGCCCTATCTATTAGAATTAGGAGTTAGCGTAACGATTATCGAGCAACTAATACAAAGCGATCCATTCCCTATTCTGGAATCGAAAGCTATCATTGCCGATGGCGATGGTGCTATACACGCTACAGCAATAGTTGGTGTCGACCTAGCTCAGAAAGGTATGCAAATGCCTCAAAAGTTTGGCTCAGCATCCTCTTACGGTAAAAAATATGCTTTAGGAAATCTGTTTTTAATTGATGACACTGCTGATAGTGACGCAGCAAACTCACACGGAAAAGCTCCCGCAGCTAATACTAAAAATACCTTAACCTCTAAAAAAGATCCAGCATATACAAAAGCTAAGGACTATATAAAAGCAGGCGGTAAAGTTGAAGCAATAAAAGCTAAATACGCCTTGTCTAAAGAAATCGAGGCAGAACTAACAACACTATAAGAATGAAAGACTTTAACAAGAAGGAAGTATTAGAGCGCTTAAAAAGTGATGAAGATTACTATGGCGACTTCGGAAGACAATTCAGGAGTAACTCTGATATTTCCACACTGTTAACAAATCCCTTGGCGCTTGGAGCACAACAAAAGCCAAACATTAATTTCTTAATTGGTGGTTACTTCCATACAGCTATACTGGAACCAGAAAAACTAAAAAAGTATAGGATTATAGAAGGAGCAACAACAAGAAATACAAAAGCGTACAAGGAGATGTCAGGAGGCGAGATGTGCTTACTACAACATGAAGTAGATAAACTAGAAATAATGATTGATACAATGCAAAACAATGATGTTTGCAGAGATCTAATCACTGGTATTAATGTTGAGTATGAACAACCTGGTATAGGCGAAGTAGAAGGAATGATGTGGAAAGGTAAAGCGGATATTGTTAACCATGACGAAAGATTAATTATAGATCTTAAAACAACAGGAGACATATCAAAATTTAGAAGCTCTGCTTTCCGTTATAACTACGATAGCCAAGCATACATATATCGTAAACTATTTGGATATGATTTAATTTTTATTGCAATAGATAAAACTACACATCAAATAGGTATCTTTGACTGCTCAGACGCATTTTATGAGAATGGTCAAGGTAAAGTGCAACAAGCTGTAGAACAATACAAATTGTTTTACGATAACCCGGATTTCGATCCAACAAATTATTTTATCAATAAGACGTTATAATTGCAAACGTAATACGACAACGTATTGATAATATATGTGAACATTAATAATTAAATATTTAAACCAATGGCAAGAACCAGAAAAAACCAAGTAAAAATTTGTTCTGTAACAGGAATAACAACAAGCGTAGATAATTTCTACACAAACCAAACCCATGTAAAAGCCGTGGACAACTTAAGGCGGAATAGCGGCGCGACAAAAGATCAGTTGCAAAGAATGTTTAATCAAGTAAATCAATATTAAGAATGGCAAGTATTATTAAAGCAAGTATCAACTTAAACGAGATACCAAAAGACAAAATCATTATTGGAAAGAAGGGTAAGTATTTACCTATAACCATTACAATAAACGACGAGGTCGACCAGTTTGGAAATCAAGGTCCAATAGTAGTAGCAATGAGTAAAGAGGAAAGAGAAGCTAAAATGCCTAAAACTTATCTCGGAAATGTTCAAGTAGTGTGGACAAACGGAGAGAATGTTCCAGCAGCCCCTAGACAAGATCAACCTCAGCAAGCAGCGGCAGCTGCGCAACCTGCAGACGATCTACCGTTTTAATGGATCAGTGTGAAATGTGTCAAGAAGTTATGACTAAGTGTGACTTTGATTATTGCGACATATGCCCAGACTGTTTAGACGGAGATTAACAATTAAATTAAATTAAATGCAGACAACAGAGATCAATGGATTTTTGATTGATGAATT
>OJHA01000102.1_pt1 | contig 12243 bp, 13 predicted proteins | sample 1595071 | NCBI WGS metagenome assembly OJHA01 (sample SAMN05416703, study PRJEB24817) | seawater metagenome | isolation source: Sea water | place: Canada:Atlantic | collected 2013-07
TATTATTAATTACCATTAATATGCCAATGCTGATGCGTCATTACTATTATAGGTGTATCGATGAAGGAGTCAAATGCTCTTACTGCAGAAGCCATGTCTGATGAAGAAGACGGTATTTTTATTATTAATTACCATTAATATGCCAATGCTGATGCGTCATTACTATTATAGGTGAATCGATGAAGGAGTACGTCAAAATCAACAAGAAGTCGAGTGACACTAAAGGTATCATTTTATTATTGATACGACATCACCATCGTATATTTTAATTTAGATTTCAGTAGAGATGTGCATTGCATGATATGCATTTCAAGTTATGGACGATTCGCAATGTCTATGTTGTGGAAATCGAAAGAGGTGTCACGAGTCGATATCAAACCGATTATGAAGTACATGAAAAATAGGATCAACGTTCAAAACGGTGTAAATGTTACGGATCCCATTATAAAAAACTTCAGATTTACAAATGTAAAAAGGAGTATGGATCCTGGCTCTATATATGTTGTGGCCGAGTTATGTGCTCATACTATAGAGGTATTTAAAACGATTCATCTGGCATCTTTTCCTTTTTTAATATAGATGGTTTTTTCTAAAGGATTTAAAGATATGGTATGAACGAAAAGAAAATAGCGAGTCTTATTTTTAATTGTGGCGTCTACAGGTATGTCTTGATATCTATGGTGCATATTATTAAATAACATTTATTGTTTTATTAGGAAAACAGGCTCAATTGGGTTTTCTAGACGAAACGGATTTATCTATAAATATAATGGACTTAACATGGTATCAAAAGCTCTTGATTACAGAAGTAAATATGGACATATCTTTACTAATGCATATACGATTATCAATTATAATTCGGAGGGTAAACTTTTTAGAGCTGAAGAAGTCTACAACAATGTTTTTCTAAGGTATGGAATATATGAATATTAAATCTTTTCGTTATTAACTTAGGTTTTCTCATATGTAGGGATCTTCAAAACTTATGGGAACGTAGACATGTGGTTGCTAGGGTTGCTTTACACACTCACTCATATAAGAAGACCATAAAATCCATACGAAAGATAAAAGGATTCAATGGAACAGGCTTTTATGCGAAAGAAATTTTGCTTGATGTCCATGAATGTATGGAAGAGGCTGGTGTAGTTCTTTTTTTTAACGATATAGATTCATGGAGTCCATTGGGACCTGGTGCTCGTCGTGGGTTGAAACGAATTTTACATTTATGATTATGATGATGGCTTGAAATGTATGTAAAAATATTTCTTAATAAAGACACCTTTTAACAGATATTTTTTAATAATAATGTTTATTTATTTTTACAGGTTATGATATCATAGAAGATGCACAAACGATTATGGAGCTAGTTGGCATAATTCAGTCCTTAGATAATGTTGCCAATTCTAAAAGCATTCTTAATGACATTCGTGATCTATGGAGTCGAGAATTCGCCGTTGGATTCCATATTTTTAAAACCTATGATCCTGTAGATTTAAGGTATTCTCTATCCCATTTAGCGCTTATGATGGTTAACAGGGGCCCAACGTTGAATCTCATATTTTCGTTCGCCTCACACTACGGAAACATTGAAAATCCGAAGTTTTGGATCTACCAAATATGTACGCATCAATCAAGTCTTAACATTGGAATATCTTCTTTGTTACATCACATCTCTTTTGATCAAAAAATGCTGAGACATGCGGTATCGATGATGATTCAAGCAATTGGCAATGATATGCTCATATTCTCTTATACATCTACGTGGCTACGATCAAAATTAAATCCTCACAATATATTTGCGAACAATATATCAGCATATATATCTGAGTTTCGTGTTTGTAAATTGGTTCGACGATGCAAGCTCTATTTCACTTCATCTGCGAATATATTAAAGCATCTCCTTGACATCAATAAGATACTGAAAGGCTTTCGTCAATAAGTTATGATTTTATTCAACAATATAATGCTATTGTCAGGTAAATCGCCCAAACCAGCTTCTGATAAGTTCTTTACTCGAAAGCTCATGAATTTGCTGAGTTTAATCAAACATTCGGAACCAAAATTCGTGGAAGACAATAGCTTTAACATTCAAGATTTACAATGGAATCTTTGTGAGTTTGATAAGTATGAGCGAATAAGAAACGGCGAGAGAGGAAGAAGACGTCGATATCCTTGACCATGCTTTAATGGCATTATAGGCGTTATCATGCAAACTAAAAATCAAAGCAAACCGGAAGTCGACGTGAAGAAGATAATTGATGAAGACAACGTATTTGGCATTCTAAATCAAAATCATTCTGAACCAAATTCGACGGACGTTATATTTTTGGTGATAAACAAAGACGATGAACGTGTTGCAGAAAGAGCACTTTTTTATGAAAAAAATGGAATGGATATGATGAAACTCGCAAATGACAAACGTAAAAATAATGAACTCACTACGATTAAGGAGCGGTCAGCATATTTAAGAGAAGAACTTTATCTATATTCAAGGAATGTTTTCGTAGAATCGAAAAATAAAGCGTCGCATGGCAAACCTTGGTTTGTTACGAATGTCTCTTCAAGTCACTTCCCAAACGATATTATATTCAATGCATATAAAAAATCAAAAGGAACATGGTTCGAGATGAGTGGTAAGAATTTTTATGAATTGAATCTGTGTGATGATGAAAGCAGAAAAGCCTGGATTGAGAAGATTCATGTGAAATTTAACAGATGGGATATTCAGTTCAACTCATTGAATATATGTGATAATGGAGGAAACGTATATGGAAATCTTGTTACCATGAAGCCGGAAGTGATATTCACGGCCATTATTGATGGATTAACCGTCAGGCATGTTATAATTCATGATGAGCATGGAATGGATCTACGGAGATTCGTTTTGTCGAAAGAGAAAGACGGAGTGTTTAATTCATATTCGGAGCGCGGAGAGTTCCAAAGAGATGTACTCAACATTAAAGCCATGAGTGTCTACGATCCTACTAACAAATATCATGAAAGATGGGAAGGTAGGGATTGGTATGCTACTTCTTTCGATGACAGCAACTTCCATATTGAATCTCTTTTTGACGCGTACAAGAAAAGCAAAGGAGAATGGTTCGAAATGGATGCAAATGATTTTCTTAGCAACAAATTATCAGATAAGCAAGCTCAACAAGTCTGGCTAAATAAGTTTAGTGAGAAATATGAGGATTGGAACATTAAATTCAAGCTCTACAGGTGCTCATGATTTATGAGTTTAACGCAAATTTACCTTACATATATGATACAGATGTTTCATTCGTGATTCAATGGTGCGGAAGGCACAGTGAGAATAAAGCGGAGTATGAAATCAAATTTGTTCCTTGTGGTCACAGTGTGTACTTATGCTGCGATTGTTTTTTGGCATTATCATCACGTGTTGACTACAACGTGTATTTCGATGCACTCGAAGCCTATCTCAACGATTGCTGTAACCGATGTCCTGAATGTCAGGACAGAACGATATGTATTTCATCTCATTGTATCCCCGAAGGTTCCTGGAGTACTTTATCAAAATAGCACAGAAAATCATTTATGTGATGATGAATACTAATAAAGAGACAATGGCGTTATTACTTTTATTAATTACGATTCAATTTATTATATCGAATTTAAATACAAGGGATGTTATATACACGCCAGTGTTGCTTAATTTTGCCAGGTTACTAAATGCGCCGCAACGCTACTTAGAATTGTGCTGCAATGAGACTGACAAGATATATATGTATATTAATTTCATATCTAAATCTAAAAAAGCGCGACTAACTTTGTAGAAATATGTTCATCAGGTACTAAAATAAAGGGGTCTTTCCCTGATACGACGGGCTTATTATTTAATCAAGAATATTCAGGATACGGCAACTACTTCAAAAAGCGACCAGAATCACGAACAGAATGGCAGACAGAGACGAGAAAAAATAGAGATGATATTAAGAACGAAGATGAAAGTATGGTTAAAAAGCGTCGTATTTGGAAAGATGCTGAGACCTACACTTCGTTTCCTATTTCATTTGGTTGCGACGATGACGAAGAGCAGAAAAGTTCAGTAGGAGATAATGGTTTAGAAGGAGATATGAACTCAAATGATATGAGAGAATTTTCATATTCAATAAATTCAAGTGGAACATATTTAGATGAAGACGGTGATGAAATTCCTGATTTAGCTGCTGTATGTGGCTCGATATTGGATGAGGAGGAGAGCGTTCCTACAATCGAAAATACAGATAATGATTCAGAAAAAGATATGAACTCAAACGATGAGGGATGTTTGCCATATGGAAAAAATTTAAGTGGCACATATATAGACGAAGACAGTGATGCAATTCTTGAATTAGCTGATTTTGTTGGAACAAGGGTGGCTAAAGTATTCGAAAATAAATTGTACTTAGGCAACGTGACCAAATACTTGGCTCCGATTGACCACGATGATGTTCCGTTGTGGCAAATTGTATATGATGACAAAGATCAAGAGGAGTGGGATATGTCAGAGTTGAAAAATGGAGCTACATTGTTCAAGAGTGAGGTGGAATTCAGGAGTAACGACCTGATTAATAAGTCACAAGGAGGTACATGCGGTGTTGATTGTAAGAGTGACACAAGCAACGAATGTGTGGACTCTGATTCTGAAAATAATATGGACGAGTATTTTGAATATGAAGACCAACCTTGTGATTCAGATTCAGATTTTTGTTTATCTAGCGGTGATGAAAGCGCAGATCATGTAAGTATAGTAATTGATTATTATTTCATATATCGTTATTTTCTGATATATATGTTTGTCTTAATAGGATCCTTTTATGACGAAACGTGACAAAACCTGTTCCAAATGTCACAGACCAATTTCAGGACATCCGCTACCAATAGGTGTAAATTGTGAGCTTACAATAGAAAAGTTATGTAGTAAATGTAAAAATCCTATTAAAGGACATCCTAAACCTACAGGTTCCAACTGTGAGTTTGGAAGAGGCATTCGTTCAAAATCGCAAAATGTACCACATACAAAAGATTCGTCAAAAAAAACGCATAGTGTCCAACCTACAAAAGAATCGTATTTCGACGTTGGAAGGCGAAAAATGCTAGTATGTGCATGTTGTGGAAGATTAACTCCTGGGATCTCAAGTGATGAAATTTATTTATATTCCACTGTGTCGAAGAGTATACATTATCATGGAAATTACAATTTTTTGAATAGGATTCTCACGCGTCTACAATATAATGAGAACGTTCCAGATGGTGTTCGTTTATGTTATGACTTGAATCGTCGTCTTGGTGCTAGATTCGAAAAACTTTCATCTATACCATTAGATTTCCGTGGCGTGGTGTTTAACGCCACGCAGTGTGACGTGACTCTTCGCTTTTGTTTCGAATGTCGTGATTCAATACAGAAAGGATCAGATACATTAAATAAGCCCCCGTGGGCTGCTTACGCTAATGGATGGGCTACAGGGTGTTGGCCTGAACAATTCGAAGATGCAAGTGAAGCTGAGATTAAGATGGTTGTCAGAGGATCGTTAAATTTCTCGTCTATGATGGTGGCAGGTGAGAAGAACAAAATTTTAAGTAGTCATATTGTAACAAGGATGGCCAAGATGGGAGCTACTGAGAAGTTGCCTCGTGATCTCGATGTTTGTGATATCTTGGTAATATACTCAAATGCATCATTGGAAACTAAAGATTTATTAAACAAAAAGTGGGTTCGATGTCGCAGATATTTGCTGCATGAAATACTTAATTGGCTTCGAAAAAATTCGAGTTCTTATGATGATATCGATGAACCAGTTTTCATAGGAGATAAAAATGAAGAACGTATTCTGAGTAATCTTGTGACAGATGACGAAGATAATGGCGTTTTATTGAAGGAAATATGGTCATGTGGTGACCGTCCCGGAGCTGCGAACTCGGTATCAGAAAGCAATACAGCTTACTTTGATCTTAGTTCTGAAATGATGTTAGGTGTAACTGATGGTGACATCGGAGTTGTTGAACAGTTAAAACATTTTCTCGTGAAAAATAAATCGAACTTTGCTGATAATAAAGATCAAAAATTTTTTGGAGCTACGTTTTTGAGAGAATTTCCATATAATTGCGGTACCCCTAATTCAAAGAGACAGATATCTGTACCAAGACAAAAAGCTTTTCAGCGATATTTGTTACTTGGGGATCGGACTCTCGCACAATCACGAACGTTCGTGTTCTATATGTTTGATGAACTAGCGAGGTATAAATTACATTTGAACGTACATTTGAGAATAAAACAAAATCCGACATTGATTAACGATGCGATATCTATTTCTCCTGATGATATAAAATTCGCGATTCAGCATTCATCATTGAAGAAGTCTCAATGTATGTTGGGAGAGGATCGGATTGATGAGCTTACTGATGGTCAAAAAAGTGCAGTTAATATTATGGATGTTATTGCTCGTAGCTCAACTATGACATTCTGCAGTAGAGAAGAACGTGAAGGCATGTCCCGATATGTTGATGCTATATATGATCGGAAAGGGAAACCACATGGAATGATATCGTTTACGCCAAAAGACAGTGTTTCGGGATGGATTGCTTATCACTCTGGTCATCTTAATGGTGTATCATTTGAACAGTTGCACAATTGGCGTGATCCTAATTTCCCTTCGCAACATGACATACGCAAAGCTGCTTCGAAAGATCCAGTTATGTCAGCTATTCATTTTCAAAAGTTTCTCGACGAATATGTAATTCCTATTTATCTTGGTTGGGATGTTCAAAACCATTGTAGCTTTGATGGCGGAGGTGAAATTGGAGTTGTTGAGGCTTTCGTAATTCCTGTTGAAGCCCAAGGCGCGATAACTTCATGTTTACATGGGCATATGTTAGTTTGGTTAACAAAGTTCCCAAAAACTTCTACTGATGAAGAAAATGATCATCATTACAATACTAAAGTCTGTGAATACGTCAATGAACATTTAATTGGAAGTTATCCTCTTTTGGATTTGTTTGTAGATGAAGTTAAACCTGAATTATTGAAATGCCCGTCATGCGTTGGTGGATTCATCTCGTCAAGTCCCATTCCATTCATTTGCCGGACAAGTTTAGTTTCTTTTGAACCTATAATTGGGACATGTTGTGAATGTGGATGCGGATTTACATCTAGACGGCTTCGAAATAGCTGTCGTGAAATTTTGTTACGTATTCTATATGTAGGTGGTTTTGAGTCGAGCAAAGACCAATTATACACAGAAGTCAAAAACATTATCTCATCGGAATGTTCGTTTCCGTTTCCTGATATTCTACCTAAAAATCTCCCTCGACATCGGCATGAGCTGTACATGAAATATATCATTATGGGTATTTCAAAACCAGATTTTATTCCTGACTTTGCCATATCAGAAGATGATGCTGAGTATATGTTTACTATCTTGCGCCTTGATATTGGAATCGAGTTAACCCATGCGCATAAGTTCAAGGTAATATCTGGTCTGTTGTCGTTGTGTTTCTATCTAACATTATTCTTCTCTGGACAGCACCATAAGAGTTGTTTCAAGAAGGGACGCATGAAGAATCAACAGTTTTCGTTATGCCGTTATAACATGCCCGTTGGTCCGGCAAAAGAAACAACGCTAACCACTTTATACAATGAAGATGGTAGTATTAATAAAGTCCTTCAAGTTGCAAGAGGTATCGGATCTGAGGACTTGAATGCAGTGGTTCGTGATATCTTTACAATATCAAAGTCCAATGATGACCAGAAAGTGTTAACTGGGCAAAATATACATTATCCTACTAAATATCCAACTAAAGTACAGAACCAGACGTTTTGTGACAAAGCATTTAAACGCTATCAAGAAGGTATGGAAATGGCTTTCGAACGTCGATTTAACAGTGACCCGCTCAATACTACTGAGCATGGAAAGGGTATTATTCATTCGTTAGCGTATCATCATACGAATATTATAGAGGTATATTTTGCATGTTACACGCAGATGTCTATATTGTTAATTTTATATGTTTTTGCAGGTTGCTATACCGATGGCAGCATTCTATATCGCGCGTAACGAAAGGGCGATGCTTACATCTCATGGACGTGTTAATTTGATTCTCGCAAGTGCAATAAAACAAATTCAAAAAGGTGAAATTGACTGGATGCTAAATAGTCAGAACGGAGTCAGTTCAGTGGTTGTACCTCATTTGACCGAGTTTTTACTTCGACCAACTGAGTTGGTACATTTGTGTTGGTACTCATACCTTGAAATGTATGAAGTTGTAAACATTGCGCAAGGTGTTAATATTGAGCATTTTAAACTACATGATGATCACCCTATGAGAAACAAAAGAGTTGTTATTAGGAGGACAAGACCTGTTATCGTACAATATCATGGTTATTCATTAAAACCATCGGCACGTCGAGATACGCCTGAAAAAAAAGAGATGTTCGCGTTCTGTGTTCTTGTAATGTTCAAATCTTATACTAATATAAGTGATATACGTGGAAATTATCGCTCTTACTATGATGTCTTATTCGATTATAACAGCGTCCTGAAGTCGGGCGTTTTAAATCATATTGGATATGAAATTATCAGAAATAATGAAGATCGATGGAAGAACAAATTCGCAAGTGAAGCGTCAGGGAAAGAGTACAAAAAAAAAATGGACATTGCCGCAAGGAGCGTTAAAGATTCTTTGTGTCCAGACACTCAAATCGGTAATAACAATGACCCGTTAATTGAATTCGTAAGTGGAGGTTGTGATATATTTACGCAAAATATCATGGACACTTTAACGTTACCAGAACCAAATGAATATATATCAAATGGTGCTTCAAATTTAGAATACTCATACATTGACCAAACAAATTCTATCAGTGTTTGTGGACTAAACGAAAAGAAAATATCAGTAGGATACAAAAGTGCTGTTCATTCTTCGCGCGATATGAGTTCTTGTGGAATGACTAAAATATTTGAAGTCACAGAAGTTCAGCCGCTCATTGACTCAGCGATTGATTCTCTGCAAAATCAAGTCGATTATGATACAATAAGAAATAAGTACGTAAATGCCATCGGAGAATATGTTTTATGTAGAGTTTCAGATGAAAAGCCTTCTGTTAAGGTACCTGTATTTGCATCATTATATGAAGTATGCTATATATTCACGTTACATGATCCGAATCAAAGACGAGCATTTATAATAGGAGCAGTAGCCTTGTTATCATCGTACATCGATGATGGGAATATTCCAACAGATTGCGTTAAGGAAAACCAAGTATTTGCTTTAATTCAAGGACTTGCAGGAAGCGGGAAATCGTACGTTATAAATGCATGGTCTGCTTTGGCAAAATCATGGGGTCGCGAAAGTGCTGTTTTATGTGTTGCTATTACCGGAATAGCAGCTTCAAGTCTAGGAGGTAGAACTATTGCATCAGTTCTATGTATGAGAAAATCATTTACCGCAGAGATGTTGGCAACTAAACTACTTGTCATTGAAGAGGTTCGTCGTTTTGTGTTTGAGCTATATATTATATTTGTTTATTAATTTTAGTCGTTTGATTTTAGATTTATATGGCGTCAGCACCAACGTTATCAGCTCTTGAAGAAATATTCAGAAAGAATATGAATCAGAGGTCATTAGAGTTTGGTGGTATCAGTGTTGCGTTGTGTGGTGATCCTGCGCAACTTCCTCCGATCATGAACAAAGTTATATATATGCCAGATCAAAGGTCCATTTCAGGATTACGTGGTTTCAAGCTGTATTGCAATATGGCTCGGTTTAATACAGTGATTTTAAATGTCATAAAAAGGAGTCAAGATTCCGAGTATACCAAACTGCAGTCGGATATACGTAATGGAGTATTTTCTGATGAAATGATCGATATGCTAAATACCAGAGTGATGAGCGATTTTTCAAATGACGTAAATAGTGCAGGTCTTGTTCCTGTTATCACAAATTTGAATGTAAAAATTAAGAAGTGGTACGACAGTAACACAAAAGCGCTGTCGAATATGATGTTATCGAATGGGGACGAACCTCCTATCTTGCTTCTTGCAGATTTGCATTGCAAATCTTGTCTACGTAAGGGAGATGTTGATCCTCTTAAGCGAAAATGTAATCCTCGAATTATTCTCACCGCAGAAGAAATGGAGTATGTTGATTCACTTCCTGATACTACATTCGATAATTATCCTATGGCCTTTTATCTTTATATTGGAGCGAACTGTATTATCGCAAAGAATATTGCAACCAAATACCAACTTGCCAATGGGACCAGGGGTGTCGTTGTCGGATACGAATTTCCTCGAGATCATTATTTTAAACTTCAAGTGTATCACGGAGTTACAGTAAGGGTAGCTTATGTAGGGGAGAATCCTACTCACGTTCGTGCTGTGTTCTTTAAAGTTAGTTGTCCTCTTCGACATATTCCACCAGGTCAGCCAAAAGGGTTACCAAATAACACAGTTGCATTAATACGTACTATTAATCATCCTGTCGAAAAACCAGTTCGACTCCAGTGTGAGAATTCAGTTTATAAAAGTTTGTGGGTAAACATTAGTCAAGTTCCACTTCGTACCGCAGACATGCTTACTCCGTATAGTGTTCAAGGATCGCAGTTTGATAGGTATGTTATCAAAGATTTCGATGTCAAATCGTTTTATCAAGTGATTTCAAGAGGAAAGAATGGTCTCGAAAGCATCAGACTTGAAAAACCAATCACCAGAAAATTTGCAGACAGTGTGATTAAAAACGACACATTCCGCAAAGAAATCGAACGCCTTGAACAGTTCCACGTAGAAACGAAAAACAGAGTTGATTTTAACATACGAGATATATCTTCATTTGATAGAATACCTTGCTTACGCATGTCATCTTTATTATCCTGTACTTTACCAAGTAGGATTAATATTGATTCAGAAGACACAATGAAAATAGTTGTTCCAATGAACGGTGATGAGTCGAATTACATGTCTATTATGCAAAGGCTTGAGAGTGAACTATCTCTTCCATATTTTCCAGGCTTCAAAAGTTGCGAATCTTCCAGTATTTATTGGAATCTACCTAATCACACTAAGATATCGATTTGGATATTTGATACATATTCCCAAAGCAAAAGAATACATGTCAACGAATGTATTATATGCCGTTATTTCCATGACAAGTTGGGTTGTGAAGTACATTTGTTACGACCACCATTAATTTCACATCAGATTAGCTCATCTTGCGGCTTGGTAGGTAAAGATATCTTGACTTCTATTCGAAAAACTCCAAGAATGCTTCGTGACGAAAATGAACTCACAAAAATCATTGAATGGGCTACATCGAAACGAAGGTTGCTTGAAAATCAAAATATTATGGCAGGTTTAAAAATGACGAAGAAAGTTTCTGTAGACATCAGTGGTTATGCAACATGCGACATGATTTCAGGAGATACGGCACGAGAATTAGGAGTGAAAGAATGTTCATCGAAAGGTACAGTTGATTTGCCTTACGAAGATAACTTTCCATTTGTTGTTGGCAGCTTGGATATATCTTTGTTTCGCATGGGAGCTATTTTGAAAGATGCGAAAAATGAGGTATCAGCTGTTGGATCGACTTTACATTTTTTTTTAGTGAATAGCGAGATTTATGGTCACCCTGGCTTCCACTGGATTTCGGTAGTAATGGAAGTAGTAAGAGAGTAATGTATGAGATGGTGATATTTCTTTATATTAATGGCATTCTATTTTTAAACGCGCTTATTATTCAGGGGAGTTCGTGTTACATTCATATATATTCCGGTATTCTAAGAAGGTGACGACGAGTATCTGAGCACTGCCCATATAGTATGATTGGTTAACAGTGAGCCAATCAGATCATGGTAATATCGCAAACAGCCATTCAAATATAATGAATTGATAAGCGCGCTTGTTCTTCAGGGTGGTTCTTGTTACAATCATATACATTCCGGTTTTCTAAGAAGGTAACGAGTGGCCTGCAGTTTTTTTTTCTTTTGTGGTATTTTTTAACTTGGCTTCTACAATATCTGAGTCACAAGTCGAATACATAAAAGTTCTCTTGGAAACTTGAAATGTGAACCACAAAAGTAAATTTGGCTTTCAAGACGAGGGAATAAAAAAAGTCGGACTTGGTAACTTGGATTGTGAAGCGCACTGCTCAAATAGTTTTTTTGGTTAACAGTGAGCACTGCTCAAATAGTTTTTTTGGTTAACAGTGAGCCAATCAGAGCATAGTAATATCGCAAACAGCCAATGA
>OJHA01000111.1_pt1 | contig 11851 bp, 6 predicted proteins | sample 1595071 | NCBI WGS metagenome assembly OJHA01 (sample SAMN05416703, study PRJEB24817) | seawater metagenome | isolation source: Sea water | place: Canada:Atlantic | collected 2013-07
TACGAGATCAGCCTCGGTCTCGTGGGCTCGGAGATGTGTATAAGAGACAGGGCTATTATCTCTACTTGAACGCTAAGAGGGGAGAGAAAGAGAGAGAGAGAGAAGGAGAGAGAGAGAGACGCTATGCTAGCTAAGAGCGCTCAACTCGCACGAAAGGATTATGCTTGCTCGTCTTATGTTAGCTAGGGCACTCAACTCGCTCGAAAAGACTACGCTTGCTCAACTTATACTAGCTAAAACACTCAGCTCGCACGAAAGACTAAACTCGCTCAACTTTAGGACTTAAGACCTAAACAGCTAGACTTGCTCAGACTCAATCTAAAGCTTGCCCGCAGACACCTGGACGGTACAGGAACACCTGGACGGCGCAGGATGTGGGCGTAGAATCGTCACGGACGATTCCAAGGGGAGCAATACCCCTAGCTGGGTCCCATGAGCTAAAGACGTTCTTGACGTCTTTAATGACGTCGCCATTGAGCTTCCACTTTCTTCCGGAGGGGAGGAGGCGGTTGGTGGTGGCAATGACGTCAAACTCTGAGGGATTAAAATCGATTACGACAGGTGAGAACTTGCTAACACCGGTGGGCCTCCTTTTCGGGAAGCCGCACGTTAGAAGGACTTGATTTTTGTCGTAATATGTGTATTCGAACAAGAGCTTGCGCCGACACAAGGGTTCGAATATGTCAATGAAGCCACAGCCATTGACTTTAGCGAAAGAACTAGAGACCTGGTGCATGAGCAGATGCACGCACCAGAGGTTATTAGGGGCGTCACCGGATAAGATTTCACCTATGTAAATTCTTGAGGTATGACGTTTCTTAAAGAGTATAAACAGTCCGATCTTCAGGGTAAAGGGGATGGTTTCCGGGCCGTCCTCTGTTACGGTGATGTCATGGATTGGGGGAGGCACATTAGGGGGGGTTTGGCCATTATTACTAGGGATACTCCCAGGCTGGAGGTCTGGGAGTATGGGCAGCTTCTTCAGATGGTCCGCTATGCGAATAGTGGATCTTTTGGAAGCATTATTCCTAACGCGGTATGCGTCCTGAGATACTCTGGCCAGTATCTCATAATTAGGATTGGCAACCGGGTTAAGTTTAGACTGTCTGTGTTCGAGAGTGACTGCAACATTATCACCGATGTCGTAAATGCGACAACCTTTTCCAATGTTATACTTCAGGGCTCTCGAGCAACTATTATTTAAATGCAATCGGTTAAGATCCGCATTGACTGCTAATAAAAGTTTTCTGCGGAATACAGAAGACTCAGCTAGCCCGACTGTGGGCAAGGTATTTAGACGGTCAAGTTCTAGGATGTCGGAGGACAATCCTGGAAGGTTGTAGTGTCTACCATACTCATGAAAAAAGGGGGTGATACCATAAGTCCCAGGTATGGGTGCCGCGTTATAAGCGGCCATGGCATAATGGAAAAGCTTAGGAGCGATAGAGATAGCACTGATGCCGATTTTTTCTTTAGCAGCTGATAACATGGTACGCATGCATTCAACGAGGAATCTAATGGGTCTTTCGGCGGCAACTCCGTTGTGAACATATGGCCAAGATTTCCCTCCTAGGATAGCGAGAATCTTTAGGACACTGTTGACCTCATTAACATTGAATTGCGTATCAAATACTAGCTTGGTGGGTTTACCACACTTGAGAAAGACTTCAGTGAAGAGCCAATCGGCGACTCCCTCCATGCACTCGCTTTCGATTATATTCCCTCTAAGAAAATGGTTAAAAGGGTCGTAAACAATAATGGATCCGATGGCGTCGGACCCAGGAACTTTGAACTTGAACAGGTCAACATGGAGTGTATGGTAATGGTCCGATCGGTAGATGGGAAACTGAGGAGCATTATGAGATGGATAGCTTTTAGATGCTTTGCAGTGGACGCACGAATCACAGATTGATTCGATGGTGCTGATAAGGCCTGGCCACCAAAAATACCCTCTTGTTTTGAACTCTACCGTCTTACTAAAACCGTGTCCTCCATCGAGACTGGCATGAAAATAGTTCCCTATTGTACGCTGCATGGTTAGATTACTAGGGGGGATGACGATTGCGGGCTTGAAAACGCAATCGTTGCTATCAGAACTCTGTCTCTTGCGGCTAGGTATACGGAGTAGCAAGCCACTATGGACGTCGAAACTAAAGTCTCTGATGATTGCACTCAACAAATTGGTCGTGACTAGCTTATCCTTAGGTCTAGTCTTAGTGGTGAGGTAACGAACACGCATGCTGCACCATTCACAATTAGACTGGGCCGTGATAATCTCGCAACGATTAGGGAGTTGGGCAATGTCAAAAATGTCCGACATAGGGACGACTGAAGTAGACGGCATAGGGAGGCTAGGCGCAGAGCCTATTGCCGTGTTAGATATGGCTAAAGATCCATTAAAGAGGATGGATCCGACAGCGACAAACGACTCGACCAAATGCAGTGCTCCCTGGTGGTCACCAAGGTGACCGCCAAGGTTCCGAGCAGGGGAGGCACCACAGGAGTGAGTGTGTACTAACCATTCGTTCGCATTAGACGAGGAGAATGGACAGAAAGGACAGACACGGGCTATTGCGAGAGTAGGGTTAGCGAGGTCGTATAGCTCAAGGTTGGGACAACCAAGGGCGTCGTCCGGGCTTATGACTCTATGGCAAAAGGTGTTGTGACTGACCGCACACATGGTATTGTCGTGACAAAGGTTGCAGCTAATGGCTGCAACGCTAGAGCTAGACCCCAGGGGCCGAAGACAGGACGGTGGAGATTCATCACGGAGAGCTACTGGGTTGACAGGGTCAAGAGTAGATGTGAGAGTCAAGGAACCGTACAGGACATTAGGTTTGCTAGACATGACCCGAAATGCTTCGTCATGGATCGTGCTCAAACGCGAGAGACAGTCACTCGTAAACATTGTGGGCCCTTTCTGATATAAAAAACTCATATTATGGAAAGATGAAAGACGGAGGGCCCAACGAACTCTCCTAATATTTTTCTGACTGAGCAGCCAGATAATGTTCTTGTGATCAGTAAGAACGATTACCTGGGCGCATGACTCAATGAGGTGGTCCAGAGTGTCAAGGGCAAAAATGATCCCGAGAGTTTCTAGGTCCATGGCACCGGTAAATTCAAGATCGTCTACGCCAATACTCGAGTCACGAAATCTTTCGATAACAGACTGAGCAGCAGTGGATCCGTCGTCGGTATTGCCGGATGGTTGACACCATTTCCTTTCATGAGCCTTAAGCTTTCGGGAAAAGAAAGCTATAGGGCGAATTAAGTGAGCATGGAGCTTAGGAGAGAGCTTAGAATCGTCTATGTCGTACTGAAAGGCCCACCCACCGACGGCGGTGCGGCTGGCATCAGTCTCAATGAAGAGCTTCCGGTTCCATTTGGGGAAATACAGAAGACTCTTACTGGAAACGACGTCGACTATTTTCTTTTGCATCGCGAAAAACGCATTCCTACCCTTTTCGGAAATGCTAACGGGACCTTTGGCGCCCTCGTGGAGGGCGTTGGTGAGGTCAACTCTCAAAGCTTCTATGTCAAAGGCGAAATCCTTCAGAAATTTTGACTGGTATTGAAACATACCTAGGCATATCTGAAGGTCTTTGACGGACCTCGGGACAGCGAGGTCTTTTATTCCTTGAACTAATTTGGGGTCGGGTTTGAACCCTTCCTTGCTAATTACATATCCCAAAAAGGTTACTTCTTTGACGAAGAAGGAGCATTTTAACAAATGGAGTGTGTGACCGAAACGATGCATACGGCGAAGCACCCTTGTCAAGTCAGCCAAATGTTCTTTTGCAGATCCCTTAGTGTGTATAAGGACGTCATCTACGAAAAAGACTACAGAGGAAAGCTCAATTCCCTTTAGTACTTTGTACATGTGACTTTGCATAAAAGTGGTGCTTAGTTTAGCCCCCATGGGAAGTCGGGTAAACTCAAACTTCTGCAGGGGCGGGACCGTGAAGGCTGTGACAGCACGAGACTTTTGATCTAAAGGTATTTGCCAAAAAGATTGTACCGCATCGGTGGAGCTGAACCAATCTGATCCTGCTAGGGCCGATATTAGGCACTCAATCTGAGGTGGGTCGTTCCGATAGTCTAGAGTGTGAGCGTTGACAGCAGACAGGTCATTTACTAGGCGCCACATATGATTAGCATCCTTAGACTTGGGATTCTTTTTGGGGACTAAGAAAGCGGGTGAGTTATACGGCGAATCCGACGGGACAATAATGTCCCTGTCCACCATGGATTGCAGGATATCTCGAAATGCTGCTAGCTTTTCCTTGTTGTGGCAAGGAATAGGTCGTGCATTTACGATTCTAGTAACAGGGATGTGACATTCGGTACCGAGGACAGTGGGCAGGTTGTCAGTTTGCCAAAGTTCACGGACTTCATATATGCACTGCTGTTTAAAATCGTGGACTAGGTTACTAGGAATATTATCTTTAAACGGGCAGCTACGAAACAGATCATCTAGCTCGGATTTAGACATGTCTTTACGGGGGTTTCCTCTCGGGTCCTTGTCAGGGTCCGGGGGGGAATCCAGGTAAGTTATGTCTGAGAGCTTAGGGTCCATCGGAGCCATGATTGGAATGGACTGATGCTGATTGACGTTTTGAGACTGAGGGGATATAGAGACCCCTTCAGTGACGTCGTGCAAACAGTCCGATTTGCTTGCGCAATGGCTGGCCGTATTGTCATTAGCACGGTTGTTATTGGTATTATTAACATAATTATTATTGACATTAGCACTGTTAACACTGTTATTGTTATTGTTGTCAGTATTATAGTTGTTGATGGTACTGTCGTTGTTATTATTATTATGAACATCATTATTATTGTCACTGCTATAGCTAGCATCGTTACCACAGTTAAAGTTATTATTATCGTTATTATTGCCATTATTGATATTAACATTGTCAATATTGTTATCATTAATATTAATATTATCATTGTTGTTAGCACTGTTATTACTGACGGGGCTCGAGGGGTTTTTGATCTCGAGGTACATAGACTTGAGGTCTGTCAGGCAGCTATCGGTTAGTCTAGAGAAATTGCAGCATCCCATGAATGGTGACGTCATATGGCAAGATGACGTAACCGATTCAGGTATGCAACAGTTAGGGGATGACGTCGTGAGCAAAGATGCCAGATGAGATAGCGGGGGAAGCGCCACCCGCACATAGTGCACCAGAGAGTTAGAGGCTATGGTTTGATTAGGGTCAGCATAACCAGATAATATTTCCTTCTCAAGTCTGCTAACGGTACGGCGCTTATGATTGGCCGAAGTCTCGAAGACTTCAGGTCTCAAGTCAGGGAAGGGACCGAGCGTCAATGATGAGGATATAGATAGGGTGCGTGACGTCAAACATGAGCCTGAGTCGTCGAAGGTACAGGGAATAGCACTAGCGTGGTCGTTGGACACGTCATGAGGCAAAATTATAGGTAAATTCGATACTAAAGTATACCCTCGAAGGTGAACAGGATGATGCTCACGTGACAGGGGGTATGCAATAGTGGAGAAAATGCCGTCAAATTCCTCAAACTGGTCGGATAAGTCCGAATCCAGGATCCCAATGAAGGGGGTGCGAAGACGATTGGCTATGTTAACCCCCATGGACGTTTCGACGAGACGGCGGCAGCCAGACTCTGAGCGAGACTCTACTGAACCTCTATTGGATAGGGATGTTTCCGGGAAACCAAAGACTGTCGAGTGAACGATGGTGTCCTTATCCATGGAGTTATTCAGAAAAGAGATTATGCTATCGGTGTTCTGGGTTAAGTCATCTTTGCACAAAAATATAGGGATTGATTCGCAACGTAGCGATGCATTTTGAGAGATGATCGCTACAACGTTGTGAGTCCTACCGTCACTAGCTAGAGAGCCTTGAACGTGGTTCAAAGTATCTAAGGAGTTACCTAAGAATAGGATAACCGGTTTGACATCGTTAAATCTAGTACCCTGGGGTGGACCTTTAGGGTGTGTGGGTGTGAACTGTGATCCGCTAAGAATGGGATCGGCATATTCGGAGCTAGCGGCAATCAATGCTAGTTCTCGAAGATTGACACTATTGTTGCGGGTGGACACGGCCCTGATGCTAGGGCGGTGAATAGCCGCAACAATATCGTCTTCAGTGAGAACTATATCGTCGTCGGACACGTTCCGAACATGGATATGACAGGACGGGGGACCCAGAGCGTCCCGGACAGGGTCGCGAGAAAGAGACAGATGACTGAAATTAATTTCGGAAGTCTGGACGGAAAAGAGGCCGTCATCGGGGCCGGGAGAGTTACGAACTTCAAAAGAAAAACAGTCAACTGGGAGGTCGTTAAGTCTAGCGAAAGCAGTTGATGAAAGCTGCACTGGGATTCGAGTCCAGACGCTACCCTTAGGGACGAGACAGTTGCATGAAATCTTTAGTAGACCGAGGGGGGGAGTTATGCCTGCGGACAGAAGCTCTTCTTTCATGACAGGGTCCGTGAATCCATTAATGATTTCTACGGTGGATGTCAGGATAGAAAGGTTTCTGTCCGTAGGTTCGCGGACCTCTGGGACGGTTAGCTCTGGGACAGACTCGGCAGTGTTATTGCTACTAGTACCATTACTGCTACTGGTGACGTCATTATGACTCAAGCTACTGATGACGTCACTGTGACTCGAGCTGCTGGGGACGTCACTACTAAGGTTATTGTTAGTTGTACTATTAAAGTTAGACACGGCAGTGTTATTGCTACTAGTACCATTACTGCTACTGGTGACGTTATCACGACTCAAGCTACCGGTGACGTCACTATGACTCGAGCTGCTAGGGACGTCACTACTAAGGTTACTGTTAGTTATGCTATTAAAGTTATTTGAGCTGTGGGTGATACTAAGGCCGCCGCTGACGGCACGGTTGGGGACACGGAAATTATTGCTATTTTTGAAGTGGTCATGATGGTTAGGGGGATTACTATTTGCGCTGCTAGGGTTAGGGTTACTGCGGACGCAACGGACCGAGAACAGGGGGGGCATGGTTAGACCAGACCTGGGGGGGTGAGTACAAGCTAGCAAGGGCGAAGACGCCAAGAGGGGACCGAACCGGACGGAACAAGGGCTAGGGACAAAGGACAGGGCAAACGCTTCGAACACGGAAGAGCATTTGGATTGACCGGGGTTAAACTTGACTTGAGAAATATCCCTGAAACTGACCCTAGAAGACCTGCCCGGCACAGATCGAGAACGCTTTGGAATGGAAACGAGTGTGTGGAAAGAAAAGGATCCCTCATGCGAGAAGGGAGAAAAAATGACGTCTACCACTGATGGACCGAGGATAGAGACGAAGTACTCGGGTGCACCAGCGGGAGTCTGTCCGGGAGCGAGGCTTCACGCGGGAGTAGGCAAGGAGCGCGCGCGAAGAAGGCTCTCGAGCGAAGAGCGGACGTCAGGGCCGCAGCCCTCGCTCACCAGCATGGCGTGCGCTGACTTCACGAGGAAGGGGTGGAGGGCCAAGTCGAACGGAAGCTTTCCTTGGAGCCGCAGCTGGTTGCTCGAAGCGTGCGGGGGACCGGTCGCATATGCCGGGAGAACGAAGGCTCCCAGCGCCCCTAGAGTCTTGTTGCCAATGATCACTGCATGGGGGTTATTGATTTCGGCGAGGAAAGCATTGAAACCAATAATGCAAGGGACAGACTCTGGGGCAACAGCAGGAGAATCGCTGCGGCTGACCATTACGGGGATTTGGATCCAGCACAAATGGCTAATGGCAGATCTCTCACCACCCACCCCTTTGACCTCAAATTTACCAAGGCCATGCAAGGGGGCAGAAAAAGCAACAAGGTCATGGAGGGGACCATTGCTGCCGAAGTCTTTCGAGCTGACGATGCAAATTCCGCTGCCCGTGTCGGCAAGGGCCGTACAGAGGCCGGTGGCGGGAAGGATGGCGAGGCCATCGGGGTTGGTCTTGAGGACGGCAGCGGTCGGTTCGAGGCATTTGGAGTCACCCAAAATGCAGGAAGTGGCCGAGGGATCGTTCGGTGCGACGGCCTTGTACTCGAGGCGTTGATCTCTCCACCCGAAGATCTCTTTGATGGCGCGGGCGACGCCGTCAGATTTGGTGTCGAGGGGGGATTGCCGCTGCACACCGCCGGACGTGGTGAAGCAGTTGCCGATATCTTGCTCCCCCACTGGGGTGGCGGTATAGCAGTACGTACTGCTGTTGCAGCTGGACAGCCAGGTCTGGGAGACCGTGTCGTAGGTGAGACAGTTGGATGCCGCAGTGACAGGATGGTTGTGGGATAGCGGGATGCCGGAAGAGAGTAGATGAGAAGGGCCAGGGAGTATGGCAGGGGGGGGGGATTTGAAACGAACGACGCGGTCGTTCTTGTCTTCCGGAGCACGAGGAGACTTCGGCAGCGGACGATCCTTCTTGCGGAGTAGGCGCTTAAGTTCGAAGTAGCGCAACATGGTCTCCTTGCCAACGCAAGTTTCCAGGACACTCTTGGGGACATAGAAAGGGACACCCTTACTGGCGACGATGTCCGTGACGAGCTTGGCGATCATGTCTCTGCTGACGTGCTCGAACGGGCAGTCAGGCTTGTTGCAGCCGGTAGTGACGTGCCCGTAGCAGAACTTGCTGCCGTCTCGGATGCGTTGGGCCATGTCGTCCCCCAGGGCAGCGCAGACCCAGCCAACGTACGTGTCGAGGCTGAAATCTTCGAATGCAGGAGTGGGGATGCCGGTAGCCAGGAAGCACATGGCAGCAGCGACGGGGCCCAGGTTGTTGGTATGGGGAGGGTCTAAGGTAATACTCGGTTCGGGAGCCCAGGTACGGAGGCGCTTACGAGGAGGAGCATGGACTAGGCCGAGGCCAGGGGCGGAGAAATAGCTTTCTGCGATGGAGGCATTGGAAGACGCAGATTCTTTTTGCGCAGTGGTGACCATGGCGGAGATCGACTTGATGGGGGTGCCTTGGACTGCACACGTGGCATCTATCGATGACATCAGCGAGATGAAGACGGGGAAGGTGAGGGAAGAGAGGGTGTCTTTGATCGCGTTGATGGAAGAAGATAGGGGTTTCTCGGCATCCTTGGAGCAGGCGACGAGGAGACGAGACGTTTTTAGGAGAGACATCTTCCGCGTGAGCATATTGGACCTTTGGATAGAAGAGAGCTCTTCCAAGGCGAGGATGAGCGAATTGGCATAGGTGGAGCTCGGCATGCGTTTGCTGGCGCATCTGACACGAAGGGCAGTGTCGGATAGACAAAGGTTGGGGTAAACCGTTTGGGATGCGGGGTCGCGCAGTGCGAGTTGGGTAGTGACGCCATCTCCTTGGGTGATATCAAGGAAACCCTTTCCGGAGGAGATGTCGGCGATGACAAGGTTCACGGTATCGTCTGATGCCTCTCCTGCGGGCATGGGGATTCTACGGTTGGAGGATCCATAGTGGGCGTAGAGGTCGAGAACATGATCTCCAATGGTGGAATCGAACTTCTGGGTAGGAGGAATGGAGATGATGCCGGATGTGGAGGAGAAGAGTTCTGGATAGAGAACGGTCAAAGTGGCAACGGCCATGCTGTCGTGGACCGATGCTCGGAGCTCTTGGAGGATTTCCATGAGGTGGGATTCAAGGGGGGTGCCTTTCCAGGCGCTTTTGAGGAGCTTGATGATGGCGCTGGTGGGAGAAATAATCCCGGAGGTGATGAGCTCTCGTGCGCGGATCGAGAAGAAAGGGGGATGGCCGGTGTGGTAACCTCCTTGCCCACCAAGATGCATAGTCATGGGATTGACGTACACGAGGAACGGCTGAGTCGTGGCCAGGGAGTTGATAGGCCCCGACGAAACGACGCGGGTGCCATTGGAGTCCATGAAGGCTCCAGTGTAGGAGCCATCAAAAGCGAGGCCATTGAAGTCGATAGCGTACGGGCCTTCGGTCATGTTGTGCGATGCGAGCATCTGATCGAATAGGGATGGGATGGCGCAGGGTACGGAGAAAGGGGCTTCTCGGTAGGGGTACACCGCGACCGACTCGTGGTCCTTAAGAAAACCAGGTTTCCCCTGGATGATGGCGGACTCGATGGAGGAGACGGAGTTGGGGCCGAGAGCCTCGTGGTCGATCGAGTCGAGGATGATATCGGTATACATCTTGTACACTTGCGTACGAGATGTCGCCCCATAGATGCCGGCGAGCTTGCGGCGCTGGAAAGCGACGTTCGTGGAGGTGACGTTCTGGCCGTTGAATAGATCGGGACGACGACTGCGGTGCGAAAAGGCATTCGACATGGTGCAGGGATACTCTAGAACGGGACCGAAAGGAAGCGTTACGTGAGCACACAAGACGGACGAGAGTTTGCCTTGGTTGGGAGTTGCGGGAATATTCCGCGAAAAATCAATGAACTGAGAGGTCAGCAAAGGATGTTAAGTGAGACGGGTGGAGATGCGAACGATATGATTTGATTCTTCGAAAAGGATCAGGTTTTCCGAAGTCGAAGATCGATGGAAGCGCAAGTGAATTGGGTCTACGAGAGATCAAAGACTTGTGAGACGAAAGACAAGCGAGCGAACGAAGTGAACCTTGGATGCTGCTGGAGCAAATTTATTTCTGTGGTCGCGCTGAGGGGCAGACGAGAGAAAGGAGAGTATCGATGCAGGTACGATAGAAAGTAACCTTTGAGAATCGGGGATGAAACTCGGAGGTAGATTCAGAACGGGCAAGTCGAAGCTCAACAAAGATTGTTTGTTGGTTTGTATCTTCTCCAACACGTGAATTGCGGTGGATGACGATTAAGGCTGGTGTACAACGAGGAGTAATCGGATACTCGATTAGCCGTTTGGATACGGAGGGTCGAGGTAGATTATTAGAAGTTGTGGGAAGAAGTTGCAGTTAGTAGGGTGACGTAACCTTTCGGCCACGCACTCCTACTAACTAATGGCCCTGGCGATAACCAGGACCCTTATTACTTAGCTAAGTAGTTCGGCGATAACCGAACAGCTGTAGATTATAGAATAGGACTAAGTACTAGGACTTAGTCCTTCCGTACTAGATAGGTTGGCGATAACCAAACCTAGTAGCATAAGACCCACACAGGTACAGTAGATAGACTGTAGCACTGTGGTGTACATAGTCCTACACTACTGAGTAGTGTAGTCCTATGTAGGGATTCTACGACACTGCCCTCCCGGAGGAGAACCAGTGCTTAAATATTTTAGATTTTTTGTGTGTGCGTTCTAAGAGATGTGGCGCTGCGGCGCAAGGCTGCTAGGGTGCGAGCTGAACCGTGAAAGGCTCAACTGCGCGAGAGGGGTGGAGAGATGATGGAGTATAGTGAGTATCCGACAGCCACTTTTTCCTTGAAAAGGGCCAGAAAAATGCGGATCATCTCCGTTTCAAGTCCGAACGATAGACAGACCTGCACCATACAACCACAATCCATTTCCTTTGGGCGAGGAGGTTGGTAGGAAAGTGAGTTGCACAGTGCCAAGGTGCACCCAAACACAAGCCATCAGGCGTTAACAGAATTGGCTTGCAGAGTGAATGAGTGCACCTCACAGTAATCCGAGAGATAAGACTAACGTCTACGCTCAGGGTACCTAGTGCAGAAAGGTGCTCGACTAACGCCAATCCATCCTCATGCAGGTCGGTAAAGCTACTAGATTAATTTCACCTCATGGATGAATTCAAAATGATGAGTGGTTAAACAGTCCGAGAGATAAGACTAACATCTACACTCAGGGTACCTAGTGCAGTAAGATGCTCGACTAACGCCAATCCATCCTCATGCAGTTCGGCAAAGCTACTAGTGTGGTGTAACCAGACCTAGTGCAGAAAGGTGCTCGACTAACGCCAATCCATCCTCATGCAGGTCGGTA
>OJHA01000120.1_pt1 | contig 11363 bp, 3 predicted proteins | sample 1595071 | NCBI WGS metagenome assembly OJHA01 (sample SAMN05416703, study PRJEB24817) | seawater metagenome | isolation source: Sea water | place: Canada:Atlantic | collected 2013-07
GATGTGTATAAGAGACAGGAGCATGTATTTAGATGGTTTTTATGTTCTGCTTCATCCAACCAATCAGATAATAGGAAAGTTGATCTTTGTTCTGAAGAAATCCGTTAAATTCTAATTTTGCTTACGTTCTCAATTGAGAAGATCTTTTCAGTTGACCACAATTCGAAACACAACTCACATCTCTCAGATTCACATCACAGATGTCTTCCACTCAATCGACTCAATTGACTTGCACTGAGTTTCTTCAGCTTCTCCACAAGCACGTTGAAAGACCTCTCTCCGCAAACACATTCATAAACGAACACAACTTAGTTTGTCGTTTAGTTTGTGCCCTCCAGCTGAATTACCTCTTGCTTCCATTGCCTGATGGAAGTCCCGAAGAATATCGTCTAAGAGCACTTTGTAATGCCCTCATCGATTGTGTCAATCGTCTTGTGGAGGACAAACTCGGACTTGTTTCTGACTATGGTAACTTGATCGTGACTGCAAGAATATTGAGTTCTCGATGCACATCTCTGCTAGCATCAGTTTCCTCTGCGATGGCTCTAGAAGACGAGCGCAACGCCAAGAACACTGAGCTCACCGAGAAGGTGAAAGATCTGGAGTCCCAGATCACCACCATGATTACCAGACATGAGAACCAGCTGTACGACAACGAGAATTTTCGTCTTCAACATGATCAAAGTGAAGAAGCCAATGCTCGTCTACAGGAGACCATCGACCGACTTAACGAACAACTTGCTGAAAAGGACCTTAACTTGAATGACCTATATGATCTTCTCGCGGACAAAGAGGAATGGATCAATTCTCTTGAGTGTGATCAGTTCCTTAATTCCAAACGTAATGCCTCCGATGACCCCAACAAGACCCCTCCAAAGAAATCCAGTACCTCCTCTATCGCCTCTCCATCTTCCATGGACTACTCCAAGGTTAATCTCAATCAATTGTTGTTATCCTCATCAGAGGAGGAAGACAATGACGTTGAAATCGCCGGCTTGTTTTCAGACTCCGATGAAGAAAAGGAACCTGAAGATGATGGTCATCCTGAAGCAGGCAACTCTACTACAGAGCCTGGCACTCCAGAGAACCCAATGGATATCAACTAAATGACCCCACTGAACTTTCTTGGTCATTTTTATTCAGTTCAAAAGATTCGTATCTTTTTGAATCTTTCTTGTGTGACACTTCTGTATATATAAACTTGGTAAACGTGTCGAATACTAAACAAATCGGTATTGCTCCAGTAGTCCGGATATTCGTAGTTTCTTTGGTATATCAATTAATTATTCTGTAAAAGAATCGCGTATTCTTCCAGAACAATTCCTTGCTTTCAACTCGTAATTTCCTTATCTTCTGCTTCCAAATTGGAATCCCAACAATCCTTTTTCCTGATGTACGGTCAGGAGGTATTGTCGTGTTTCCAACGCAACTGATGTGTCGTATCCTCATTTGTGTTCACCGTTCCAGCGCTGTACATTCAATTGATAGCTCCGTGTGGTTCTATCTTCAAATGGAAGCGCTAAGTTGCAATATCTTGCAACTTATCCATATTCTATTAAGCGCTTTCTGAAGCGCTGCTTCTTACGCGCCCTTTCTGTCGCCCCATCAGCGCTCTTCTGGCTTCCCAAAGCTCCGCTTTGTGTTTAGCCTTCGTGACTCTGCGTCCGGTGCTCCTTCGGCGCTATTTCGCTACTACGTTTTTCTCTGATTTGTGTTCCGCAGTAAATTGCGGCTAAATCTCCGATTACGTAGTCCCTTTTTAATTTGAGTCGTCCACTTTGACTATACTGGTCGTATGTCCGGTGCACTCCGACTTCGCTATCCCCATTCTGCGTCTATATACCCCAGTTGGTATTAGTACTGCCAGAATCTGTATATCTCGTATCAGGTTGGTGTTTTTCATACCTCCCAATTGTGGCAATCGTTTCATTCCAGAATTTCAATTTACCCAACCTGACCTTCCTATTTCACCATCCGTTCTCAATGACGTCTTCTTTTATTCAGAGTTATCACTGGCCGTCACGTTATCATCGCGTTCCTGGTCCTTCATATACGATATCTTCGTTTTGATTTAATCGAAATTTCTCAGTCCAAAATGCTGGGTGATGACTCCTTCAGCATTATATCCTTGTTAACTGGCTGCTAGATCTTTGCAGTCTAAGAGTTTCTTTGAATCTTTTCTTTAATGTATTCCTTTTTATGTCATAGAGTTTACCCTGTAGAGGTCGTGTGACGATTTGCTGAAAACTGGTACGGTAATCTTCAGTAATCGCGTTGCTACGTGGCAAGCTGTTGTTCGCCACTAAGTGTAATCTCATGACATCGCTTCTCTTCCTTTCGCTTCCTTTCCCCTTGTATTTTTCCAATAATCACAGTCTTTGGTACCCGAAATGCATTACGCAAACTACTAGATCTGAGTTGAATCGTCTTAATACTTTTGCCATTTACATCTTGCTTTCTGAATCTTTATTTATGATCCATCAGATTTCAGGCTATTTCCTTTAATCGCTTCCAGTGCAGGTACATCGTTTTGTTGTTTGCCAGACGTCTCCAGTTCAACATTTTTCACCATCCTCCTGCCGATTTGAGTTTCATTCGGACCGTTTTGTTCAATTTCAATAGGCTGCTGTCCTTTACCAAGTGTAGCTTTTCCTTTAAAAATTTTCCTAAAATTTTCTTCCAATCAAATCTTGACAAATTTCAAACTCGACCCAAGAAGATGGAGACGTTGTGTACGTTTTCTCTGCTCTCTCTTGCCGGTCTTTTGTCATAAGGTCTTAAACCTTTTCCAGGTTTCTTTACCCTTTTTCCTTCTTTTTCTTTCATGATTCCTTCATGCCGCTTTTTACCTCCCCAATATCAGGCGCTCCTGTATTGTTTCATTTATTCAAATGTACTTTCATTTCGCAACACTTTAGCTCGTATTTCTCTGAGCAGATCACATTTTAGTGACTTTGTAAGGATATCAGCTAAATTCTCTTCCGATACCACGTGAGATAAGTCAATTAACCCATCTTCCAGTTGATGCTTGACCCAAGCCAACCTATATCCCATGTACATTGAAGATTTACTTATTTTGTCATTGCGAATCCCTTCAAGACTTGCCTTGTTGTCTATTTTAACAGGTGTTGGTCCTCCATGCAGAAATCCTGTTTCGCATAAAAAGAACCTTACCCCAAGTAGGTGCTTTATGCACTCCACACTGGCAATAAGTTCAGAATCTCTTGAAGAGAGTGCAGGTATGCTCTGTAGCTTGCTCCTCCATCCGAAAATGTTGTCACCATATCTCATGAAATAACCGTAATGGCTTTTTCTTGTGATAGGACAGTTCGCGAAGCTTGCATCTGAAAAAGCATTCAGTCCCGCACCACCCTCTGTTTTCCAGAATGTAAGGACGTGATCATCCGCTGTATCTACAAGATACCATGCTAAGTGGTTGATTGCTGCAACAACATTCTTGGTGTTTCTGCATCCTGCAAATCTCGCACATACGGCTGCACTGTATGCGCAGTCTGGTCGAGTATGCAGTACAATGTAGGCTGCCAATCCCAACACCGATCGTGAATCGTAGTCTGAGTATGAGACTATGGGATTGGCCTCCGAGGTTTCTTCGAAAATGTCCTTAGAATATGGATCTATTGGATATTTCAACTTACCTCCTTTCGGATGTGCTCCTTTGTCGTTCTTAATTTCTTCCAAAAGTTGCTTAAGTTTCTTCAGTAATTTCGGAACTTTAAAAGTCATATATCCTTTTTCTCTGTCAATTTGAACAAGCATAGAAAGGTATTCAATTTGATCACCAGAGCTTTCTTCTGGTGAGGCATTGAATTCCTCAAATAGCTTTTCCTCAAAATCCTGACGCATCCTACGTCCTTCCTGATCATTCGAAAATGATAGCAACGCATCGTCAACATGGGCTGATACCAGTCCAAAACTATGTTTCATATTTTCTATTGACGGCTCTTCAGTTAAACCATGTGTCGATCCATTTCCGCAATTGCCTCTTTTATAGAAACAGCACGGATCGATTTTGCTCTGGGTGAAGCCTGGTCCACCTTCGGCTTCTGGTTTAATAATGAAATCCCGATACTTCCTGAAGAAGATCAATGGTGAAGCTCTAGCTCCATAAAGAGACCTTTTTACTTTGGCATATTTAGCCAATCTCCCATTAGGGAGTCTCGGTACTAAATCTGGTCGATCTGTTAAAACTTCTTCTAAGTTTGATGGGATCTTCACGTATAACGGACCAAATTCTTCATCATCGTATTCTGCTGTCAAAAATCCTCCAGCCACGTCAAATGTCGATATGGAGCAGTCGTATTCCAATGATATGGCTAAAATTAGCCTTACAAATTCTGAATTAACTGTAGGAGAATACAAGTCCTCTTTGTTTCTCGGGAACTTGTCTCTAGTCTGTGCTGCCACTATTCGACATTTCTTTCTGCTTGCCTCTCCTGTAGCGCTGTATTTTTGAGTTAAGACCCATAATAGCGGCACTACATCTGCTCCTTCTGGATACCTGTCCACTAATATCATGGTCGGGAAATCTTTGTGAAGTCTTTCCCATTCAGCAATAATAGGAGGGACCCATTCATCTCCATCCCATCTGTTGATCGCTTCCACAACTGATTTTGGATTTGGTTGCATTTTTGCTACTTGCATCACATATGCTCGTATCTTTTTAGATTGATAGATGAGAATATTTTCAGGATCTCTTCTATGTGCTTTCGCTGCTCTTAGCACATCGTCTAAATCTTTCCTTAGAGGTCGTCCTTCTTTTTCTCGAAGGTATGTTTCACAATCCTGTAAAACAGTGCATACTTTGGCTGCTGATCTCTCTAGATATTCGCTGTATGGTAGACTGTCTTTTGCTAAGTGTAGTTGATTCACTCCAAGTCCTCGTAAAATTTCTTCAGTTAACTCGCTTTGTGCTTGCTCTGTTATATTTTCCAGTTTCTTTTCTTTAGCTTTGACTTGTCCTACTCGCTTCATGAATTCTTCTCGTTCACTGTTATCCATATCATTTTTATCGACTTGAAGGTTATACTTTTTGTCGAGAGCCCATGATATTGCATCAGTTCCTTGACTTTGCTTCATGATCATTTGTACTCTGCTGGATAGTACTGCTGCTACATTGTCATCTTCTCGTGACAATGCGCATACTCTCAATTGAGTGGCTATATTGCTTTGCCGTAATGCTGGTATAAACAATGCATGTGTTCGTAGAACCATATTTGTTGGATTCATACATTCCACAAAAACTTGTCCATGTTGTATTGCATAGACAAAGTCCGGCCATTTACCTCCAGCTTCCCTGTATTCTTTTACCGTCTTAGCATGTTTATATAAATCATACCTTTGTGCAGTTCCAGTTCCCGGTTTCTTCGGGTTCAACGGCGTAAATCGGATTTTCTCGTCTGGTCTGTTTTCAAAAATGTTCTTTGCGAATGCTATTTCTCTTGCTTCCAGCGTATCCCGTTTTCTTACTCCTCCTGGAGCTGGTAATCTCCTATGTGGTTTCACCCTTTTCAGATCCTTATTAGAAAATGGTGAAATACCTGGCAAAAATTCTTTCACCTTCGGTTCTGCCGGATAATAATTCGTGCTTTTATTCCCATCTGAATCATATCCGTTTTTCTCCCCCTCAGACTTACGTTTTCTGCGTTGAGTCTGACTTCGACCACTTGGTCCACCGAACCGAGGTGTCGAGAATTGACGCGTCCTCCGACCTGCCGATCTCCTATCAACAAGTTCATCCTCTTCATCGCTATCCAATGCTGCTCCTTCAGCATCCTCTTCACTTTCTCCTTCTCCAGATGATGCTCCTTCGTCACTATCAGGCTCATCATTTCTGGTCTTACCTCCCTCGATGGTCATATCTTCCGATTTCTCATTTAGTTCATCATCATCTAATCTTAACATCGAGTACATCTCTCCATGTACGTCCAAAAAGGGAACCACTCTCATTGGTCTTCCCGTAAATCGGTTCATACAAATTATTCCCATTTCTCTTTCTCCACTGTATTCATTGAAGCATGCGCTGAGTGCTGCATCTATCAGCACTCTGTCTTTGCTATCTTGGTTCACTGGCGAAAATAATCCAGCATCTTTCAGTAACATTGGTCGTTTCGTCAGGTCTCTAATAAATTTTACGTTGTATTTATTTCTCACCTTCAATGTTACCAGACTGAATGTCAAAAATCCCTTGTTTTGAGGAATTCCCATAAAAAGTCCAAAATGCCCCATACTTTTCATTGAGCTAGCCTTTACAGGCTGGGCCATCGAACCTTCGCCTTGGATTGTCATGGCTCCAAATGGTGCGGCAAACACTGACATATCAACCATCTCTTTGAAAGTAACCACAAATGGTATTTTAGTTACCGATTCCACTAAACATTTGAGTTTTGAGTGTAACCATGGGCGTCGTCCAATTAAGCATACAGCGTGTTTGAAAGAGCGAGCCCAGAATACAATATCCAGGTATGCACTTCTGAGTTGAATGCTCGTTAATGCCATTACCTTACTCATAGTGCTTTCTATTACTCCATTTTGTGGGGATATTCCTGGAGAATTTGTAGTCAGATTTACAACATGATGGTAACACCATCTGGCAACTTTTCCTAAGCACTCTTGGGCCCCCTCCACACTGTACCATAATGAGTCGCAATCTGCATGAATGTGAATTAAAGACACACCGAGTTTGGTTCTCACGTATTTGTAGATAGTGTCCAAAGCATCAATAACTTCCGTATGATCTTTAAGTGTTATACCCATTGGATACCCGGTGTTATTGATCTGTGCCAATAGACCCACATGTTCGCCTTCAATAGAACCGTCTTCGAACCATCTGGTAAAGTCGATTGATATTGATTCCCCAATCATATATGCCGTATGATCTGCACCTTCAACTGTCTTTTTCGGTATTTTCCTTCGTCTCAGGTTTCGACATAATTCACAGTCCTCTGAGACTCGTTTCATAATCGGCACTCCATGTAAGCATTCTTCCATCTTAGCAAGTATTTCATCTGACGGATGTCCAAACGCTTCATGTAGTTCCATGGGATCATTCTGTAAGGGGAAACGATGAATGATTCCACCATCTTTGTTTCGATTGAAGCTCCCCTTCACTTTTTCTCTTCGATCTTTTAACTTTTCATATTCTTTCACTTTATTTTTCGGTGTCTGAATATTTACGCAATTTTTCTGTAAATTTCCTTCCTTTTCATCTGCTAAAAGGCCAATTATCCCCCTAGGAGACTCCGCGTGATCATCTGACATTTTTAATTCAATTGGAATTTCACGTGATAAGTAGCATTTGTCACTTTTAAAATCGGTGACGTCATGTAATTCACTTATCGTAATTTCATCCTTCTTTTCTTCAACTGCTTGAGTAATGTCATGGATTTTCCTGCATGAGCATGTTGAATCCACTATTCTTTCTTGACAATCATCGCAGTAGTAGATAATTTCGTCATTTTTACTGCATTGAGGATTTTCTGAATATCCCCTTTTTGTCAACCAATTTTCTACACAGATTTCCTTAAAAGGGTCCAGAGCATTAATGTCTTCCTCTGTCCAATCTGCATAGTTGTCTGAATCAACCCGCTTCATTGATGCGGTGTGAGCATATTCATTATCAGTATTGCCTCCTATGCTCTCCATTTCTTCATCTGTATCACTGAAACATTCCATAAAAATCTCATCTTCATGAACAGAATTGACTTCACAGCTAATTAAAACTTCATCTGTGAAGTTTTTCAATACGGCATCTTTCCAATTCATATGTTTCCATTCACGCAACTCATCTTTATCCCACGTATTTAGTGTTTGGACTTCATAATTTTCATGAGATAATGAGTAGGCAGTTGCTGGTCCTTGCATAAAAATATCATCTTGCGCATTTTTCTTCTTTTCGTCAATAAACTTGAATTTTAGATCACCTTTCTCGGTTACAGTGAATTCAATATACACTGAATAGCACCCATCTGGTTCTCTATGAATAGTTATGATGCTGCCTTGGGGAGTAATCAAGTACCCCTTACCATCCGATCTTGTCCCTAGATAGCATTTAAATCCAAGGTCTTCGAGTACACTGAAGGATAGCAGCCAGTCTTCTCCATTGTTTAGGCAATAAAATTTTACCCGATAATCATTTACACATCCCGCAATCTGGACTTCGAATTCCCCTCCTGCTCCTTCAGTCTCACCATTAGCAGTGAGTACTCTGAGTTTCGAATCTTGTATCCAGTTATTGAGTAACTTTTTCACGTATTTCTTAGGGCAAATATTAACCACTGCTCCTGTGTCTAAGAGCATTTTGGCTGTCAAAATAAACTTGTCATTAGTTTCCATTTTACTTGAATACGTTCGAAGTATTTCACTCAGCCAGTCAGTAGTTTTTGTCCTTGGGATGTTTTCTTTAACTTGATTAACCAGTTGTGGTGCATCCCCTCTTCCAGACTCCTTCTTAGTTCAGTTTCCTTGCACTCGAACAAATCTGGTACTACCTTTTGCATTCGTGCGATTAGCCAATTTCATTTTACTCTTTGTTGATTTCAAAAGATTCAATCTTTTTATGATTTCTTCTTCCTCCTTTTCAACTTCTTGTATATTTTTGTAGGCAACCACCTTTTCATTATCTTCAACGGAGTCTTCATCTTCAACTTCTATAACTTCTTCATTGAGGAGTCGATCATTCAAGATCTGTCTCCTAGACATATGTGCTCTCCAAGGTGAGTTGTCTTTCCCTGTAGTGATGCCATGATTTTTCGTGCTCATGTTGATGTTCCTTCCTAGACTGTTTAATCCAACACCTTCTTTATTTCCCATTCTTGGTAGGAACACAGTCACCACACATGGCCACACCCCACAGTTATCTTGATGCTGATTAGCACATAGACACTTTTTGGCGTGTAAGGTATGAAATACACATCCATGAGCACATTTCTCGAAGAAAGTAGCAAACCCTGCTACTGATTGAAAATCAACCATATCGTTGTACATCCGGTGCATAGAATCAAAGATTGAATTTTCTAGGTGTGCATAGGATTGTTTCGGCATAAATGCGAGCTTCTGATTTTGATTTGTCCCTATAAATACAGATTCTCCGTCACTGGAGATATCACCCGTTCTCCACGTTTGCCCACGATTTGTAAGTGGTTGGGCATTTCTACCTGAGTATCCCATTCCTCCTTTTCCTCGACCGCCTTTTCCGCGGCCTCCTTTTCCTCTGTTGAAGGTATTCTTTGGGGACGGGTTTCCTTTGCCATAGTAGTCATTAGGATTATTGTACCCCTTGTATCCTCCTCTTCCGTTGTTTTGCTGATTATTGAAGCTTCCTCTGCCCCCATTTCCTTTGTCGTTAGCTTGATCATTGTCCACTTTATCTCTTGATCGATTTTTACGATATTCTTTTCCAGAAGTGGTGTTATTTTTGACATCTGATGCCCAAGTCACTGATTTGTCAGTTTCTTGATTACCTGTTTTTGTGGAGTTAACCCTTCTCCTGAGATTTTTCACGAACTTCTTCCTTACTCCAGGATTTTCAATGTTAAAGTTTCTCATCTTCTCGTTTGCAGGAGTTCCTCCTTTGTAGGTAATGTTTATCCCTGGTTGACCTGAAGCAGATATGGTTTTCTTAATCCCTTCTGTTAAAGTCCAACCATCTTCTGGATTTAGATTACCCTCATGCCGATTTCTGCATTGCGCACCAAAATAGCATGAATCAGTCAACGAATGTGTGGCACATAAGTTGGATCCCAAATCGGTTACTGCTCTTTGTACCTGACTAATTTTGTACTTGTTCAGTTGTTCAGTAACGTCTGCTGAATTTGCTCTGACGACCACGCTCAAGGTTGATTCCGTTGAGATAGTTTCATCATCATCTGATTCTTTGGGCTGGTAGGATTCTGTTTTTATATCTTTCTCTCTGATATAGCCGTCATCAGGCGATGAATTCCACTCTTCTCGTTTCTCTTCATAAGCCTTTTGAAAGAGACACATAATAGATTCAGCAAGCTCCTCTGTGATATCAAGATCTTTATTTCTTCTGTGGAGAACACGGCAGACTGCATTTAACATTACATGCGTTCGTCCACGAATAGATTTCCAAGCGTCATTAGCTTCGATATCTTTCACAAGAGGTTCAAGATCATCGTTTTTCAGTAATACCTCCCCAGTCATATTTTCCCAGTTATTCATAGGATAGACTTCTGCATCACTTCCTTGTGAAGCCAATGGGTGACAAGCAAACATAACTTTAATCAAATCAGCAATGTCTATCACACTTCCTGATGCCACGATAAGTTTTCCGACATCTAAGATCCATGTTTCAAAATCACGTCTGAAGAAGTGTTTAGTTTCACCATTGTCAAGGACTGGTTCTAGGAGGACTTCATGAGTAATCTGATTTATTAATGATATCTTCGTAACTGTCTCTTCTTTTTCACCGGCTAGTTCCCAGACAACTGCCATACTTGAGTTTCCATAATTGTGCCCGAGGATAGCTTTGGTCAGTGATGAGTTTTCGATATACTTTTCATCAATTCTTTTCACCCCCTCTTCCGTAAACATCGAGTCAAAGTACTTCAGAGCCATGCTTTGTTTGTCTGGATCATTACTGATAAGAAGTTTCCCCATAACTCTGGCCCAAATATCCCAGATGAAGATTTGTCCAGAAAGGTGCTTTATGAAACAATGGAGTGCTTTCTTACCAAGAATTTTTCCTGCTCTTATAAGTTGATCTCTTTGTAGTCCATAAACTTCTGTTCCATTCACACTCGTCATAGTTGTCGAGGGTACCACTTCCAGGATCACTCCGTTCTGTTTCATGTGCCTCATACAAGCTTCAAGTATTTCTGCATTCTTTTCCTTACCTTCGTCTTGTTTTTGGACTACTTTCAGGTTTGCAGCAACTTGAGTGGCATTCGATTGTATGGCTTTATCTTGGAGTTTCGACTGTTTTGAGACTTTCTTCGGCCATGGTTTCATAACTCCTGATTGCGCATATAGTGCTGCAAGTTCAAGATCTCTTACTTTAACCATGGATTCTGTTTGAGTTTCGTCCGCAGATCTGTCATGGTGCTCTATGCTGGTGTGATCTAGCTTGAAATCCATTGATGAAAAATATTTCTTAATCAATTCATATTTTTCTGATCCTTCCATCACATTCACTTGAGAAAGTGGTATGACGAAAGATAAGTCGACTTTATTTGAGGCTTCCCACACTTCCAATCGTAACTGATCGATCATTTGAGAGTCCTTTCCTTCAGTGACTTCTTTGACTTGTTCTGGCTTCATTCCAATATCTGGATTGATGTCAATCAGTGATGTCAAAATCGGAAATCTGTCTCTTATACACATCT
>OJHA01000123.1_pt1 | contig 11313 bp, 9 predicted proteins | sample 1595071 | NCBI WGS metagenome assembly OJHA01 (sample SAMN05416703, study PRJEB24817) | seawater metagenome | isolation source: Sea water | place: Canada:Atlantic | collected 2013-07
GGATTGTCTGTTCTTAAAACTCTCTGCAGAGAGTTTTAAGAACAGACAATCCGTAATAAAAATTGCGACGTATGTGCGACCAAAAATAATCTTAACACCAATCAGCATTATAAATAAAGAGAAGTAGGAGAGTGGTAAGGGGCGTTCTGTTACCCGGTGCCCCAGAATTCTAATTAATATCTTATTTATTAACTTTAAAGAGCTTTTCACCCAAAGGACTGATTGGGTCTTGAGGTGTAGGTTTGATTTTAGTTTTTTCCTCAACAATACTTAATAGTTTTTTAGCAAGTCCTTGACGTCTAAACATGGGATTAACAAAGATGTATTCAACTTCAGCTGTCTCATTATATCTAACAAAACCAAGTGTGGTATTAATGTTTTTAAAGGTAATTACACCATCATTTAGATCAATATCATAATTTATATTATCTAAATTACTCATTAATTATTACCATCTTGCTCAAGTTTTTTTTCTAATTTTCTTACAAAAAATGAAACAATTAATATTAAAATTAAATACTCTAAAATTAAGAATGTATAAATTTCTAATGGTCTGTAAGTTGATACAACTAATTCATTAGCTTTTCTTGTTAAGTCACCAATACCTATAATTGATACCAATGAAGACATCTTTAGTACATACACAAACTGATTACCTAATGCAGGTAAGATATTTTTAATTGCTTGTGGAAGAATTACTAATCTTAACCTTTTATAAAAAGTTAACCCTAGAGATGAACCTGCTTCCCACTGCGATTTTTTAATTGAGTTTATGCCTGCTCTAAAAATTTCTGCTTGAAAGGCACTTTCGCTTATTGCTAGTGCAATTATTCCAGACACAAATGGACTGAAGCTTAATCCAGTCATTATAGGTAGACCGTAATAAATCCATAAAATTAATACAAGTAGGGGTATTGCTCTTACAATTTCTACATATCCAATATTTATGTATGTTAAAAATTTATTTTTAGCTAAAGAGGGTATTGCAACAATGAACCCTAAAATTGCAGAAATAATTATAGATATTACTGAAATATAAATAGTTGTTGTTAAACCACTTAGTAAAAATTTTAGGTTAGTTAATCCTTCAACATTATTAGGTGATAGAATAAACCACCCTAACTCTTGACCACTACAAGAGTTAAGGGGTAAAATTAAAAGTAAAAAAAGTAAATTTTTCACTCTTAAAGTTATAATGAATTAGAGATTAATATCTAATTTTTTATAAGCTTTTTAAATTATATTTAGTGAGTAGTTTATTAAAGAAACCAGACGATTTTTTATCTTTAATCCACGCATTAACATAATCATTCCAAACCTGATCATTTTTACCAACCATCATTGCTAAAAAGGCAGGATTTTTCTCTCCATCAGGAACAATTGCTAATTGCGGGTATTTGATAACTAACTTATTAGCCTCCGTTGAACTTGTAATGTTTCCATCTGCTCTTCCAGCTAATACTTCTTGAAAGTCTCTTGCAGGAGATTCAACTGATTGCAATTTAGACATAGGAAAGAACTCTTTAGCTTTTTCCTCTTGAGAAGTTCCAAGTGTTGTTGCAATAGTTACACTTTTATTATTCAAAGAATTCCACGTTGAATATTTTTTTAAATTCTTTTTAAGTACTAGTGGAACAGTTCCATACTTGTAGTAAGAATCTGTAAATCCAGCAACTTCTGCTCTTTTTGGAGTTTTAGTTACACTTGTAGAAATATCATATCTTCCTGCAGTAATTCCTGAAACAATAGTTTTCCATTCAGTAGGTACAAAAGTAATTTTTACACCCATATCTTTTGCTAATTCATTCATCACATCAATATCAAAACCAACATACTTATTAGTAGCTGGATCCTTCATCGTCATTGGATCCCAGTCGCCTGTAGTTCCAACTTTTAATTCACCAGAAGATATAATCTGATCAAGTTTAGTTTCTGCGTTAAGAGAGAAGGGTAAAAGTGCTAATAGCACCACAAGGAGTATTTTTTTCATACACTTCATATAGCAAAGATTTAAGAAAATATAAGGTTATAACCTTGACGCACTATCACTCATCCATGAGTGTAAATGCTGAGAAAAAGAGCGTCTAACAAATAAATTGACTTCATTAATCTCTTTATGATGAATAATAACATCAATATGAGTTAAAATTGTTTGAACAACTATCCCTTTTTTAGTTTTAAAATCATTAAAGTTGAAAGGTGAGCCTGTAGCAAATAAATCAAAAACTTTAGTACCTTTTATATTCAGCATTACAAATTGGTCACTCACATCAGTTACTGCACCTAATTTCACTTTAGATATGTTTTTGATTAATTCATCTTCAACTTGATAAGTATTACTGTCCTCACTCACAGTTTCATTTGATATCAGCATCCATTCATCAGGACTTAACCAAAATGCAGTTAATTGTTCTGCTGATGTAGATGTATTTGCTTTTGTTGGTAAGACCATATTAAGATTTTTACCAATAGCTGTAATAAAATCTTTTGTTTTGCCTCTTATGATTAACTTCATAATAGGTTTAATTTCTTTAATCACTAAATCAGAATAAGTCACATCACCTTTAATAGAGGTTTTATAATTAAGCATTTAACCTCACATTTTCTTTATCAAAAAAAACAGGATCAACAATAGTTACATTAATATTTTTATCTTCCATTGGAATAAATAATTTTTGACCTAGCATATTTTTTCCACCTCTAACTACAGCTAGTGCAATAGATTTATTTAAATTAGGACTATAGTAACTTGATGTTACATGACCTAACATTTCAACTGGTTTTAAACTAGTGTTAGCAACTATCTGAGCTCCTTCTTCTAAAACTTCAGTTGGATTATCTGTCACTAAACCCACTAATTGTTTTCTATCTTCTTTCATGGTGTCAGATCTATAAAGAGATCTTTTACCAATAAAGTCATATTTCTTTTTACTAACAATCCAATCCATTTGTAAATCTATAGGTGTCATTGTTCCATCAGTATCTTGGCCAACAATAATAAATCCTTTTTCAGCTCTTAATAAGTGCATTGTCTCGGTGCCGTAAGGTGTGATATTAAACTCTTCACCTGCTTCCATGCATTTCTTCCATAAATCTTCACCATAGTTTGCCTGAATATTGATTTCATAACTATGCTCACCTGTAAAACTAATACGCATAATTCTACATTTAATATTATCAATTTTTGTGTTTTTGAAAGACATGTGTGGAAAGCTTTCATCTGAAAGATCAAGATCAGGTATTAATTTATTTAAAATTTTTTTACTATTTGGCCCGCAGATACTAGCTGTTGCATAATGATCAGTAACTGATGACAAATAAACATCAAGCTCAGGCCATTCTGTTTGAAGGTAATCTTCTAATTTTCCTAATACGTTTGCAGCACCACCAGTTGTTGTTGTCATGATATAATGATTTTCATCTAGTCTAGTTGTAACTCCATCATCGTAAACCATACCATCTTCGTTAAGCATTAAACCATAACGACATTTTCCTATGGCTAGTTTTGACCATGCATTTGTATAAACTCTATTTAAAAATTCTGAAGCATCAGTTCCTTGAATATCAATTTTACCAAGTGTTGAAGCATCTAATATACCAGCACTATTTCTTGCAGCTTTACTTTCTCTTTGCACTGCATCATGCATAGTTTCATTATTTTTTGGATAATACCAAGCTCTTTTCCACTGACCCACATTTTCAAATTCAGCTTTATTTTCTATATGCCAGTCATTCATTGGCGTTCTTCTAAATGTATCAAAATATTCACCAACATTTCGTCCAACAATTGTTCCAAATGTTAAAGGTGTGTAAGGGGGTCTAAACGTTGTAGTTCCAAGCTCACCCATCTTAACACCAGCAGTTTCTGCAATAATACCAAGGGCATGCATGTTACCAAGCTTACCTTGATCAGTACCCATTCCAGTTGTTGTGTATCTTTTTACATGTTCAATTGATCTAAAGCCTTCTCTTAGAGCAAGTTTAATATCTTTTGCAGTAGCATCATTTTGATAGTCAACGAAAGGTTTTGTTTTTCCTAAAACTTTATCAGATGGAAGTAACCAAATAGTTCTAATCTCATTATCTTTAGGACAATTTATTTCTAAATTATCAAATTCAGTTTCTTTTATATTTAAGAATATTTTTAGAGATTTTGTAGAATTTTTTATAACGTCATCTAATTCAAAATCACCATTACTTGAGCCAATACTAATTTGATCTGATGGGTATATATCAGGAATAAAAACTTGATCTTTTTCTCTAAATTTTAATTTACCTCCAGATTGAGTAAATAAATGAACAGCTGGCGTCCATCCACCAGCAATTGCTAGACAATCACAATCAAGCTCTATCTTTTCTGGACTTGCAAAAGATTGTCCATCTCTTGATAATTCCATTATCGTAATTTTATTAATTTTTTTATAGCCTTCTGTATTTACAACTGTGTGTGATCTATAAACTTTGATCCCTAAACCCTCAGCTTCTTTAGTAAATGCAGTATTAGATTGTTCTCTAATGTCTATGATTGCTTCAACCTTAATACCTTTTTTTTGTAATGAAATTGCACTTTCATAAGCTGTGTCATTATTAGTAAAAAATATATTTTTTTGGCCAGTTGCAACACCATAATAATCTGCATATTTTTTAACTGCAGATGAAAGCATAATGCCTGGTCTATCGTTATTGTTAAACACTAGAGGTCTTTCTAAAGAGCCTGTAGCAACAATAACTTTTTTAGCTCTAATTTTTAATAACCTTTGTCTTACTTTTTTATTTTTTTCATTTTTAGGAAGATGATCAGTTAAGTTTTCTCTCGCCAATAAATAGTTGTACCCATGATAAGCGGCAACACTAGTTCTTGTTTTAATTTCTAGGTTTTCAATATTTTTTAATTCATTAATTTCATTTTCTAACCATGCAGAAGAATTTTGATCATTTATTTTTACATGTTCAGAGTTTTGGAAAATTGTAGATCCTCCAATTTCATTTTTTTCATCAAGCAATAATGTTTTGAGATTATTTTTTGCTGCAGTTTTTGCAGCCATAATTCCACTAATACCAGCTCCAATTACCAAAACATCACAATGAATATATTTGTGATCATATATGTCAGGGTCAGGCTCTGTTGGAGATTTTCCAAGTCCTGCAGAATGTCTTATAACATATTCATACTTTTCCCAAAAGTTAGCAGGCCACATAAAAGTTTTGTAATAAAAACCAGCAGGTAGAAGAGGGGATAAGAAATTATTTATACCTCCAATATCAAAGTCAACACTAGGCCAACAGTTTTGGCTAGTTGCTTCTAGCCCATGATATATCTCAAGTTCGGTTGCTCTAACATTTGGTTCTGTTAGTGCTGTGTTGTTATTAACTTGTACGATTGCATTAGGCTCTTCAGACCCTGAAGTCATTATTCCACGTGGTCTATGATATTTAAAACTTCGTCCTACTAAATGAATATCGTTAGCGAGTAGAGCTGAAGCAAGTGTATCGCCTTTGTATCCAAAATAAGATTTGCCATTGAATTTAAAAGAAACTCTAGAAGTTTCGTCAATATATTTACTGGTTGTAACTCTTAAATTTTTTGACATTAAATTATTTTATAGGAGGTTTTTCACCCATTTTATATACGGCTTTAATTTTGTCATTAGAAGTATCCCTAACCATGTTAAACCATTTTCTACAACCGTGAGCATGGTTCCATCTTTCAAATTGAATACCTTTAATGTTTTTTCTCATAAACAAGTATTCTGCCCATTCATCATCACTTAATTCTGTGGGTTGTTTAGGTCTTTCAATATGTGCTTCACCACCAGCTTTAAATTCACTTTGTTCACGTTCACCACAAAAAGGACAGGTAATTAAAAACATTAGTGAGCTACCGCCGCTGCACCATGTTCATCAACAAGGTCTCCACTAATAAATCTATTTAAATTAAATGCTGCATTTAATTTATGTGGTTCATCATTTGCTATTGTGTGAGCGAATAAATCACCCGATCCAGGTGTTGCTTTAAATCCACCAGTTCCCCAACCACAATTAAAGTACAAACCTTTTACTGTCGTTTTACTAATAATAGGACTAGCATCTGGACAGATATCAACAATTCCACCCCATTGTCGAAGCATTCTCATTCTACTAAAAATTGGATAAAGTTCTAAGATTGCATTTAATGTCCCTTCAACAATATCGTGACTACCTTTTTGTGAATAAGAAATATAATCATCAGTACCAGCACCTATTACAAGTTCACCTTTGTCCGATTGACTAACATAAGCATGAACAGCGTTAGACATTACCACTGTATCAATAATTGGTTTAACTGGCTCTGAAACTAGAGCTTGAAGAGGTTTACTTTCTAACGGTAACCTTAAGCCTGCCATGTTTGCTAATACGCTTGAATGACCTGCAGCAACTACTCCAACTTTTTTAGTTTTTATAAAACCTTTGGTTGTTTCAATGCCTTCTACTTCATCACCGTTTCTTTTAATTCCTTTAACTTCACAATTTTGAATTATATCAACTCCCATTTCATCTGCTCCTCTAGCGTATCCCCAAGCAACAGCGTCATGTCTTGCAGTACCAGCTCTTCTTTGTAAAGTTCCACCTAGTACGGGGTATCGAATATCTTGTGAAGTATTAATGATAGGACAAAATTTTTTAACTTCTTCTGTGCTTAAGTAAACTGCATCTATGCCATTTAATCTATTAGCATGTGTTCTTCTTTTTAAATCTCTAACGTCTTGTAAGTTATGTGCAAGATTCATCACACCTCTTTGACTAAACATTACATTGTAATTTATTTCTTGAGATAAACCTTCCCACAATTTTAATGCATGATCGTAAAGACCAGCGCTAGCATCCCATAAATAATTAGATCTTATAATTGTAGTATTTCTTCCTGTATTACCACCACCAATCCAGCCTTTTTCTACTACAGCAATATTTGTCATATTATGTTTTTTTGCTAAATAGTAAGCAGTTGCCAAACCATGACCACCACCACCAATAATAACTGCATCATATTCTTTTTTTATAGTGGGATCTTTCCAGGCTTTTTGCCAATTTTCATGATAGGAAAAAGCATTTTTGACTAATGAGAATATTGAATACTTATTTTTCATAATATTGATCAAGAATTACTTTATAAATATTGAATATTCAATACAATCGGTTATATCAATGTCGCAGTGGAAGAGTGGGTGAGAGGCTGAAACCAGTCGTTTGCTAAATGACCGTGCGGGGAAACTTGTACCGAGGGTTCGAATCCCTCCTCTTCCGCCATTAAAATAAAGGCTGATCTTTAAAAAAGTCTTTCATTTTAACAGGCTTTTTTTCCAAGATATATCTGTAAACATTGTAATTCTCCATAACACGCTGAACATAGTTACGAGTTTCTTTAAATGGAATTAATTCAACCCAGTCTACAAAATCAATTTGTTTTTTTTGAGGGTTTTTATTTATTTTTTTCCAGTGTTTAACTCTTTTAGGACCGGCATTATATGCGGCGGTAGCAAAAGGGTAGGCACCATCATATTGTAAAATTAAACCAGCTATATAATGAGATCCTAAATTAATATTGTATTCAGGATCAGATGTTAATCTTGATTTTGAATAGGGTAACTTTGCTTGTTTGGCAACGAGCTTAGCAGTGTAAGGCATTAATTGCATTAATCCTTGCGCACCAACATGACTGTTTGCTCTCATGTCAAACTCACTTTCTTGACGAATAAGAGAAAGAATAAAAGCAGTTTCTGGTATTTTTCTTCCATTAACGTATTCAGGTGTACTTATTATTGGATAGTTAAAATCATTGTGAAATCTTTTTTGATAAGATGCAATCTTTGAAACTTGTATTGCAAAATCATATCTTGATATATTTGTTGCAAGTTCGGCTGCTAGAATTTCACTTCCATCTTTAATATTATCATTAGCCAAGTGTCTTAATATATTTTTTGTATATTTATCTTTATTTAGTTCATCTAAAAGATGAACAATTTTTACTAATTCTTTTTTATAAAAATATTTTCTATAAGTGTCAGGCACAATAGCTTGTTCATCTAGCTCAAATGTTTCATTGGGTTTAATTTTTAAAAATGCTAGTTGACCATAATATGTTGATAAATATTTGGTTGCCTCTTCATACCATTGTTTAGATTGTGCTTTATCACCAATTTTTTCATAAGATCTCCCAAGCCAATAAGCACCACGAGATAAACTAATTGGGTAACTCACATTTTGATAAAAATCATTAAAATGATCTATTGCTAAAATAGGGTCATCTAAAAAGCTTAATGCAATCCAACCACTCATCCATTCAGCGTCTGCATATTCTGGGCCAATGTCCAAAGAATGTTTGCTTGCAACTTTATAAGCTGACTCATATTTCTTCTTATAAATAAGAGCTCGTGTCATTATTGCTCTTTCTTTCCACCACTTGTCTGGCCTAACTAAATAATCTTTATTGTTTGGAACTTTAAATATAATCTCCAAGGAATCGTCGACTCTTCCTCTTTTTCTTCTCCATTTAAGTCGATCGTAATTTAGTCCAGCATCATTTTTAAGTTTTGTTGGAACATTTTTGATTGCATTATCAACACCATAAGACTTGCTCATTAAAATTTGTCTAGCTGTATAAAGCAACTCATAGTCTTTAGGCAAATATCTTAACATTCTTTTTAAATCCCATGATTTACCTTCCCAGGCTAAATAATCTGCACGTTTAATATAATCATTTGCATCTAAATATTTTTTATATTTTTTTCTAAAAAATTTCATATTAGACCTATTTAGATCTGCAGTTATCCAGCCATCTTTAATTAGAGAGGTACCTTTGGTGATATCGCCTGTTAATATAAAGCTTTCTCCGAGTATTAGTTTTCCATAACCACTCAATGGTTCCTCAGAATTAAACCAACCTATGATCTTATTTGGTGAGATCTTATTTGTTGAAAGTTTGTGTTCAGCTAAATACCGAATTCTACTTATTCTTGGGTAGTTTTCATTATTTTTTATAAATGTTAAATAGTCATAAAAACTTGCTTGGTTGCCTGTAGTTAGCAAATGTCTCCATTGAATAAAATTATATATAGATTTGTCCTTAGCTTTTTTAGACTGCGATAGTGCTGCTGACCACTGACTTTTTTCCATTGCTGTAATTGATTTTTTTGCAATCCCATAATCTTTTTGACTATAATATCTTGACTGAGTTTTGACTACTGATTTAGCTTTTTTAACTACTAAGGGTTTACTTTTGGGAATAAGAAAATTAATTTTTTTTAGATCTTTTTTGACTATTGTAGTTTTAGGTTCCTCTTTTTTTTTGGATGGTTTAGGTTTGGGTTTAAGTATTCCCTGTGATATCTTTGCACTCTGTGCCTCTTCATTTAAAATAGGTTTTTTTAAAGGAATTATTGATATTTCAGCAGCAAATACATTTCCTATTATTATCGAACTTAATAATAGTGATTTTATAAAAAAAAATATCTTTCTGGGCATAAATTTACTAAATGAATCTTTAAACTATGTTATAAGTATTTATGTTCAAAGGATCAAATGTTGCTTTAATAACCCCGTTCAAGAATAATGAGCTCGATGTAGAGGCTTATATTAAGCTTATTCATTTTCAAATATCAAATGGTACTAATGGTTTAGTACCTGCTGGAACAACAGGTGAATCGCCAACATTAAGCCACGATGAACATCAAAAAGTAATAGATTTATGTGTTAAAGAAAGCGATGGAAAAACTGTAGTTATTGCTGGTACTGGCTCTAATTCAACTAAAGAAGCAATTTCTCTAACAACGCACGCAGAAAAAGCGGGAGCAGATGCAGCCCTAGTAGTAACCCCATATTATAACAAACCAACTCAAGAAGGGCTATATCAACATTATAAAGCAATAAACGACAAATGTGGGATACCAATTATAATTTACAATATTCCTGGAAGATCTGTAATTGATATGTCTGTTGATACAATGGCTAGATTATTTGAATTGAAAAATATTGTTGGTGTTAAAGATGCTACTGGTGATTTAGATAGAGTTATTCAACAAAAAGATAAAATGGGAACTGATTTTGTTCAGTTGACAGGTAATGATGATAACGCTTTAGAATTTAATAATAGAGGTGGCATCGGCTCTATAAGCGTAACTGCAAATATTGCTCCTAAATTATGTTCTGATTTTCAGAAAGCCTCAAAAACAGGAAATGACGAGAGTAAGCTTGAAGCGATCAGACTAGATAAAATTTTACAACCCGTTCATAACTCTATGTTTATAGAAAGCAATCCAAGCCCCGTTAAGTATGCTGCAAAACTTTTGGGTCTTTGTGATGATGATGTTAGATTACCTTTGGTCAAGGTTACAGACCCAACCAAGGATATTGTTAAAAAAGCTTTAGTATCAGCAAATCTACTCTAATGAACAAGAAAGCCAATTCTGGTTTAAAAATTATTTGCTTAAATAGAAAAGCAAGTTTCAACTTTTTTTTTGAAGACTTAATTGAAGCAGGAATAGTTCTTAAAGGATCAGAAATTAAATCCATTAGAGAGGGAAAGGTGAATATCGCAGACTCTTACGCTGTAGAGAAAGAAGGTGAAATAGTTTTAATTAATTCTCATATTGCAGCTTTTAAACAAGCCAGTTATTCAAATCATAACCCCACTGATGAACGAAAGTTGTTATTAAATAAAAAAGAAATTAACAAATTAATTGGTAAAATGCAGAGAGATGGTTTTACTCTTGTTCCAACAAAGATGTATTTTAAAAAGGGAAAAGCTAAAATAGAAATAGCAGTAGCAAAAGGTAAAAAACAATTTGATAAAAGAGCTACTAAAAAAAATAGAGACTGGAATCGTGAAAAAGCAAGACACATTAGAAAATCAAGTTAAACAATCATATTTAGCAATAGGATCAAATTTAGGTAACAAAATTACCAACATTCATATGGCTATGTCTGAATTAGAAAAAAATAAAATTAAGATAACAAAAGTATCATCTCATTATTCATCAAAATCTTGGCCAAACCCTTTAATGCCAAATTTTATAAATATTGTTATAAAAATTGAGACAATCTTAGAACCGTTAGAATTATTAAAAATTTGTAACTTTATTGAATTAAAATTAGGCAGGGTTAGATCAAAAAAAAATGATCCACGAACATGCGATATTGATATAATTGATTACGATAAAAAAATTTTAAATATAAGTAGTAACAAGTTAATAATTCCCCATCCACAGATGACTAAGAGAAATTTTGTTTTGCTGTCTCTTATACACATCTCCGAGCCCACGAGACCGAGGCTGATCTCGT
>OJHA01000127.1_pt1 | contig 11168 bp, 10 predicted proteins | sample 1595071 | NCBI WGS metagenome assembly OJHA01 (sample SAMN05416703, study PRJEB24817) | seawater metagenome | isolation source: Sea water | place: Canada:Atlantic | collected 2013-07
GGTCTCGTGGGCTCGGAGATGTGTATAAGAGACAGATATGAAAGTTGTTATTGATACGATGATTGAAAAGGGCATGAGAGATGACTATGTTGTACTAGTCGGTGGTGCTCCACTAAATGAAGAATTTGGTAAAGCTATTGGTGCGGATGCATACTGCAGGGATGCTGCTGTTGCTGTTGAAACTGCAAAAGAATTTATGGCTAGAAAACATAACCAACTTAGTACGTAATTTAATAAATTAATTTGTTTGGAATATCATTATATGCATTCAGATGATTATTTAAAAGATTTTTGCGTAGAAAATATTATGCCAAAAAATAGTAAAGTATTAATAATTGCATGTGGAGCTTTAGCTCGAGAAATAATATGCTTAATAAAGCTTAACAATTGGCAGCATATGTCATTAACATGCTTACCAGCAAATTATCATTTATATCCTGAGAAAATTACTGGAGCTGTTGAGACTGCAGTTTTGAAATATAAATCAGATTATAAAAGTATTTTTATAGCTTATGCAGATTGTGGAACGGGAGGTTTATTAGAAAGTAAATGTAAAGAACTAGGAGTGGAAATGATAAAAGGCCCCCATTGTTATTCCTTTTTTGAAGGTAATGATAAATTTTCTAATAATTCTGAAAATGAAATCACTGCTTTTTATCTTACTGATTTCTTAGTAAATCAATTTGAAGCATTCGTATGGAAACCCATGGGATTGGATAAACATCCTGAATTAATTGAAATGTATTTTGGTAACTATACTAAATTGATTTACCAAGCTCAAACAAACAACAGTAAATTGGATAAAAAAGCTAAAGAAATATCAAATAAAATGAATTTACCATTAGAAAGAAGGTTTACTGGATATGGAGATTTAAAAGCTGCTCTTTCAATATTGTAGAGTTTTCTTTTGTCTAACTACTTTAGGATCCTACATAATTAGATCTTGATAGACTATATTTAGCCATTTTTTCATTAAGCGTCCTTCTAGGCAAAGACAGTTCTGCCATTACTGATTGTATCGATCCTTTATGGCGTCTCATTGTATTATCAATTAACATTCTTTCAAATGCTTCAACATGTTCTTTAAGTGGTTTTGCTAATGCTTTCTCATTATTTGCAACATCATTGTCGTTTGTTGGTAGCATTTCTGTAATAGAATAACTTCCACGACGGCTTTGTAGCACTGTTCTCTCTGCAAGATTTATTAACTGCCGAATATTACCTTCCCAATTAGCTTGAAGTAATTGAGCCGCATCTTCTGCTGCAACTGCAGGTTTTTCACAGCCATATTCATCAGCAAAATTTTCAAGATATCGATTAAACAACAGTAAAATATCTTCACCACGTGACTTTAATGGTGGTGGTATAATTTGCATAGCTGCCAATCTATAATATAAATCCTGACGAAGTATATTTTCTAATGTTAATGAGGTTTCTTCTGTATCGTTAGATATTGCGATTATACGTAATTTTGAGCCTTCATTTCCAAGGTCATATTTAGTTATGAGTGCTAATAGTCGAGCTTGAACTGAACCAGAAATACTTTCAATATCTTCCAAGCATAACGTACCTTCTAATGAAGAATCTATTAATGAGTCTTCATCATTATTCTCTCCAAATAACCTTCGAGATAATTCATCTTCTGTATAAGCCGCACAATTAACAGTTATAAATTTTTTGCCTTGCCTTGGGCCACAAGCATGAAGAGCATGTGCAATAAGGCTTTTACCAGTACCTGTTTCACCAGTAATTAAGACATGACCATCTGCTTGGGCTAAATCAAGTATATCTTCTCTTAATCGACCCATTAATGCTGATGTTCCCATTAATTTTCTTAATAATACTGTGCCATCTGATAATTCTCTTCGTAATGTTCTGTTTTCTAATGTTAAAAACCTCGTCTGAACTGCACGCTTTGCTAAGTCTGCCATTCTTTCAGGATTAAAAGGTTTCTCAAGAAAATCATAAGCGCCAATACGCATAGCATCAACAGCCATTGAAACATCACCATGTCCTGTTATTAAGATTACTGGAAGAGCATTATCAATTTTTTGTAGTTTTTTTAAAAAAGAAATTCCGTCGGTACCAGGCATTTTTATATCTGAAATAATTATACCTGGATAATCTGGGCCTATATTCTTTAATGCTAAATCCGCACTAGCGTATGTTATAGTTTTATAGCCAGATAATCCTAACCATTGTGATATACTTTCGCGCATATCTTGTTCGTCATCCACAATTGTGATTGATATTTGATCAGCCATTTGGTTACTCCAGATCTTTATTATTTTCTACTATTTGTGGCAGTTGGAATTCAAAGACAGCACCACGGGGCGATACATTTCTGGCGAATAACCGCCCATCAAGATCTTTAGCAATCGAAGAACTAATGGCTAATCCTAATCCGACACCTTCACCTGGTTTCTTTGTTGTAAAAAAAGGTTCAAACATTTCATCTAGATTCTCAATCCCAGGTCCATTGTCTTGAATTGTTAATGTCGCCATTTCTCCAGCGGTTAAGGATATTTGCAAATACCTTTCTGTTTGACCTTTCATAGCATCAAGGGCATTCCTCAATAAGTTTACAATGACTTGTTCTAACCTAACAGGGTCTGCTAAAACTTTAACTGGAATTTCTGGTAAAGATTTTGTTATTTCAACTGATTGCTGTCCTAGCTGAGGCGCCATCATTGCAATTGAAGTATTAATTGAGTTTATGAAATTAACAGGAATTAGATCGTCACTACCTTTACGAGAATATGATTTTAATTGTTGTGTAATAGTACCCATTCGCCCAATTAAATCATCAATTCTTTGAAAGCTTGATAAAGCTTCCTCAGAACGTTTACGGCTAAGTAATAGTTTGGCTGCTGCTAAATAAGTTCTCATTGCCGCTAATGGTTGATTTAACTCATGGCTAACTGCAGCAGACATTTCTCCAAGTGCTGCTAGTTTTGAGGATTGTTCAAGTGATGCTTCCGCTACCTGAAGGTTTCTTTCAGCTCGTTCTCTTTGAGTTATTTCTGTTGATAACCTATCATTTAATGCACGTAACTCTTCACTTTCAGCTTTAAATAGAAACGATTGTCTTGTTGCTCTTCTAGAAAGAAAATAGAAACCCAATGCTAAAAGTAAAGCTAATGCTGTAATGCCTAGTGCTAATACACCGTTAACCTTTTCCCGTACAGATTGAAATGGTGTTAGGTAGGTAAGTCGCCAACCTTGGAATGGAATTGAAGTATCAAGTCTATATAAAGCTTGGTCTTCAATATATGCATCAACTTCTGAACCATTCCAGTCACCTGTGGCCCTTATAGCCCTTTCTAAAACTGTTAAAGTGGGCTGTGATAGAAGTGCAGTTTCTAATGATTGATTTAAAAACCCTTGATCAGTTGATAAAAGTACTATTCCTTTTGAATTTGTTACCATTATTGTCGCATCATTTGCAGACCATGTTGTAAAGAGGTTATCAAGTCCAACTTCGACAACAATTACCCCTAATATTTTTCCTTGGGATTCTAGTTTTCTTGAATAGAAAAAACTTCTACGTCCTTTCTCGTTATCAGAGATTGTAAAGACTGTTCCAGATTTTCTGATTGCGTTGAAAAAGAAGTCTTGGCCTCTTAAATTTTGACCTAAATCTGAACGATCAGAAGATGCAACAATTCTGCCATACCTTTCTAATAGCGTAATAGACTTAACTCTTATTTCATCTGAGAAAGTTATTAGTCTTTGACTTGTTAATTGGAAATCCTTTGTATTTATATCTGAAATTAATCCTGTATCACGGGACAATAGAAGAGGGACCACTGAAACCCTTTGAAGTTCAGATATTAGACGACCTGAGTATAATGATAGTTCTCTTTCTGCCTCTGATCTTTTTACCTGACTATAATTTTGTGTTAGATATAAATTTGATAGGAGGATTATAATTATTACTGAGATGATTAATAAAAATACACCTAATCGAACAATAAGATTAGGCCACCTGCGTGATGGTTCATTTGATCTATCAGTTAACATAAGTATAAACTTAAAGTGATAGATGCTATTGGTCTAGCTATTAAGTTTATATTTTAACTATTGTTAAAATTAACTTGTCACCAAAGTTTCATAGATGCTTTGAAATAATCTATTACCATCTATTCCACCGAGCATTGGATCATTTAGTCTTTCTGGGTGAGGCATCATACCTAAGACTCTACGATTTTCTGATAATATTCCAGCAATATTACCCATTGAACCATTTGGATTATCAACATAACTAAATGCAATACGGTCATGGTCTTTTAATTCTTTGATAGTATCCTTATCAGCATTATAATTCCCATCATGATGAGCAATTGGAGTGTTTATAATTTCATTTTTGGAATAGCATGATGTAAAGTTACTTGATTGAGTTTCTACCTTTAATTGTATGTTTTTACATATAAATTTTAAATTTGAGTTACGCATTAATGCTCCAGGGAGTAACCCAGATTCAGTTAGCACTTGAAATCCATTACACACGCCAAGAACATATCCACCATTATTTGCAAATTCAATTACTGCATTCATTATAGGTGATCGAGCAGCTATTGCACCACATCGAAGATAATCACCAAAAGAAAAGCCACCAGGAATAGCAATTAAGTCTAAATTTCTTGGAAGACCACTTTCTTTATGCCAAACCATTTTTACAGGATCTTTTTTTGTAGTAAATCTATTTAATGCAACTGCCATATCGCGATCACAATTTGAACCAGGGAACTGAATCACAGCAGCTCTCATTATAAGATTTCCACAGAATAGTTTTCAATAACAGTGTTTGCTAATAATTTTTCACACATATCTTCGACTTGTGATTTAGCTTTTATTGGGTCATTTTCAGTTAAATCTAATTCAATAACTTTACCTTGCCTTACTTTGTCTACACCTGCAAAACCAAGTGAACCAAGTGAGTGTCGAACTGCTGCGCCTTGGGGATCTAATACACCGGGTTTTAATGTAACATTTACGCGTGCTTTCATTAATTTACTCCACTAATTTTGGGCCAGTTGAGCCCCCATTTTTAGGTAAAATACCTAGTCTTTTTGCTACTTCTGAATAAGCATCGGTCAGACTTCCTAAATCTCTTCTAAATACATCTTTATCTAATTTTTGATTTGTTTCAACATCCCACAATCGGCAGCTATCTGGACTAATTTCGTCTGCCAGGATTAGGCGTTGCATATCGTCTTCATACTGCCTTCCAACTTCAATTTTGAAATCCACCAATTTAATTCCGATACCATACATTAATCCAGCTAAAAAATCGTTTACTCGTAATGCTATTTCACGCATATCATCAATTTCATGAGATGTAGCCCAATTCATTGCTAATATATGTTCTTCTGAAACCAAAGGATCACCCAAGGAGTCGTCCTTTAAACAAAACTCAACTATCGGCCTTGGTAAGGTTGTACCTTCCTCGATGTTGAACATTTTAGAAAACGATCCCGCGGCAACATTTCTGACTATTATTTCTAATGGAACAATTTCTACTTTATGCACTAATTGTTCCCTCATATTTAATCTTTTTATAAAATGAGTTGGTAAACCAATTGTATTAAGCCCTAACATAAAATGCTCACAAAGAAGGTTATTAAGCGCACCTTTTCCCTCTAATGTATCTTTTTTAACAGCATTAAACGCAGTAGCATCATCCTTGAAGTACTGGATGATTGTTCCTGGTTCAGGACCCTCGTACAATGTTTTTGCTTTGCCTTCGTAGATTTTTTTGCCGCGTGCCATATTTTGGCCTCCGATCGTATGAGAATCTAATGACTTTATTCGTTTCTATATAATTAAATGATAAGCTTCGAACAAGAACTGTTGTCCAAAGCTTATCCATAAAAATTCAAACATTAGATTAATGGAAGTTATTAGATATCAGAATTAAATACTCTCGAGAAAATAGTATCAACATGCTTCGTGTGATATTGTAAATCAAATTTGTCTTCGATTTCCTGAATTGTCATTACGGACATAACGTCTTTGTCTTTTTTTAATTCTGTCATGAAATCTGCACCTTCTTCCCAAACCCTCATAGCGTTTCTTTGAACCATTTTATAGCTATCTTCGCGTGAGCAACCTTTTTGGGTTAACGCTAATAATACTCTTTGAGAATGTACTAAGCCTCTAAATTTATTCATATTTGCGATCATATTTTCCGGATATATTACCAGTTTATCAATCACTGATGTAAGTCGTGATAGTGCAAAATCTAATGTTATAGTAGCATCTGGGCCTATGTTTCTTTCAACCGAACTATGAGAAATATCTCTTTCGTGCCACAAAGCAACATTTTCCATAGCAGGCACTACACACATTCTTACTAATCTTGATAAACCTGTTAAATTTTCAGTAAGAACTGGATTACGTTTATGTGGCATGGCTGAGGAACCTTTTTGTCCCTTTGAAAAAAATTCTTCTGCTTCAAGAACTTCTGTTCGCTGCATATGCCTTATTTCAATGGAGATGTTTTCAATACTAGATGCAACAACTCCTAATGCCGCAAAAAATGCTGCATGCCTATCTCTTGGAATAACTTGAGTTGAAATAGGCTCAATTTCTAATCCCATTTTATTACAAACATGCTCTTCCACATATGGGTCAATATTTGCAAAAGTGCCAACTGCACCAGATATTGCACCAGTTGCGATCTCCATACGAGCTTTTTTTAGTCTGTTTAGATTTCTATCCATTTCAGCATAGAAGCGCGCAAATGTAAGCCCCATTGTAGTTGGCTCAGCATGGATGCCATGTGAGCGCCCAATTCTAATAGTGTTTTTATGTTCAATTGCACGCTTTTTTAGGGCTTTTAATAAATTATTTGTTCCATCTATAAGGAGATCTGATGCTTTTACTAATTGTACATTAAAACATGTATCTAATACATCGGATGATGTCATTCCTTGATGAACAAATCTTGCCTCTTCACTACCAATTATTTCAGATAGATGAGTAAGAAATGCTATTACATCATGCTTTGTAATTGCTTCTATTTCATCGATGCGTGCTACATCAAACTTAACATCTTTTGCTTTCCATACCGCTTGGGCAGACTTTTCTGGAATTACACCAATTTTTGCCTGAGCATCACAAGCATGTGCTTCAATCTCATACCATATTCTAAATTTCGTTTCAGGAGACCAAATTGCGACCATTTCTGGTCGAGAATAGCGAGGGATCATTGCACATCCTTTAAAAGTTATAAATATATAAAATGCCTCTTAAACTGCATTCAGATAAAGAACAAGCATAGCCAATTAGTAAATCTATTTATTTGTATTTTGGTTTAATTTTAAAAATGTTAATGAAATCACAAAAAATCATTTTTATGAAAAATATTTTCAGCATGTAAGTCCATATAAATTTTCATCCAAGCTGTATAATTTTCAGGATTATTTTTAATATCTGATATCAGCTGGGGGAGTGATAACCATTTTATTTCCATAACTTCATCTGGATTAAGTTTAATTGGATGATTTAACTGACACTTTCCTACATATATATCAACAATCTCGTGTTCAATTAAATCTGGTGGAACATTTGACCGGTACTCCACTGTATTCCGCTTCTCCAGAGTAATACCCGTCATGCCTAATTCTTCTTTGAGTCGCCTTTTTGCTGATATATCTATATCTTCATTCCAATATGGATGAGTACAACAAGTATTTGTCCATAATCCTGGTGTATGATATTTTGATAAAGCTCTTCTTTGTAATAAAATTTTACCCTTGGATATAATAAAAATTGAAATTGCTAGATGTTTTAAGCCTTTTTTATGCACCAACATCTTTTCAATGGGCTGTAACTGATCATTATCGTAAGCGGGTATTAGTATTGTCATTTTAAATTGCCATATGAAGAAAGTGTTTACATAAAACAATAGTGTTAATTGCAAGTCCAGACTAATCATCCTTTTCATTTATTAAATGTCATATTAAACCGTAACAAATGAAAGGGTTTTAAATGGTATTAGCAACTCAAAAGCAAAAAGAAGAAGTAGAAAAGTGGTTTTCAAATTTAAAAAACGAAATTTGTATGTCTTTTGAAGATATTGAGAATAACCAATCCACTGGTCCTTATTGTGATCTCCCGTCAGGAAAATTTGAAATTACTGAAACCAAGAGAGATGGAGGAAATGGTGGTGGAGGACTAATGTCAGTCATGAGAGGAGGACGTGTTTTTGAAAAAGTTGGTGTTAATATTTCTACAGTTTATGGAAAATTAAATCCCCTTATGCAAAAATCTATGGCATCAAGAAAAGAAATGACAGGTATAGAAGATAATCCTGTTTTTTGGGCCTCCGGAATATCTCTTGTAGCGCATATGAATAGTCCAAAAGTACCAGCTGTGCATATGAATACTCGTATGTTTTGGACTCCAGTTGCTAGTTGGTTTGGTGGAGGAACTGATCTTAATCCAATGATTGAAGTAACTGAAGAAACTAAATTCTTTCATAAAGTCTTAAAAAAAACTTGTGATAAATATAATCCCGAATATTATCCAAAATATAAGAAATGGGCTGACGAATACTTTTTAATAAAACATTGGAATGAGACCCGTGGTGTAGGCGGAATATTTTTTGATGATTTGAACACTGGCAATTGGAATGCTGATTTTAATTTTACAAAAGATGTAGGGAAAGCATTCCTTGCTGCTTATGTTCCGCTATGCAAAAAAAACCAAGGGAATAGTTGGACGGATGCTGAACGTGAAGTGCAATTAATAAAACGTGGAAAATATGCAGAATTTAATTTGGTTTATGATCGCGGCACACATTTTGGACTTCAATCAGGCCATGATCCAAGTGCAGTTTTAATGAGCTTGCCACCTGTTGCAAAATGGCCCTAAAAACTAATATATTTTATATGTCTTTTAAGTAGTGCCCAAATTAAACTGGGCACTAAAAAAATATGTTTATTCAGCTGCTTCTAAATATTCATCCATAGGAGGGCAGGAACATATCAGATTTTTGTCCCCATGTGCATTATCTACCCTGTTTACTGGAGCCCAATATTTATCAATTTTAAATGATCCCGGAGGAAAACACGCTTGTTCACGGCTATAGGGTCTATCCCAATCGCTTACTAAATCGCTCATAGTATGAGGAGCATTCGATAATGGATTGTTATCTTTAGGATATTTACCATTTTTAACTGCGTCTGCTTCTACTTTAATGCCTAACATTGCATCGCAAAATCTATCTAATTCAGCTTTTGGTTCGGACTCAGTGGGTTCAATCATAAGCGTGCCTGATACTGGGAAAGACATAGTTGGAGCATGGAAACCACAATCTATTAGTCTCTTTGCAATATCATCAACACTGACACCATCATCTGCCATAGGGCGAGTGTCAATTATGCATTCATGTGCGACACGTCCAGAAGGACCTTTAAATAATACATCATAGGAGCCCTTCAACCTTGTCGCAATGTAATTTGCGTTTAAAATTGCGTACTTTGTTGCATTAGCAAGCCCTTCTGATCCCATCATTAAACAATATGCCCAGGATATTGGTAACAAACTTGGAGAACCATATTGCGCAGCAGAAACTGCTCCAGAAGTATTCTGACTAGAATGACCTGGCAAGAATGGTATTAGATGAGATTTTACGCCAATTGGGCCCATTCCTGGACCACCTCCACCATGTGGAATGCAGAATGTCTTATGTAAATTTAAATGAGATACATCAGATCCAATCTCACCGGGTTGAGATAATCCGACCATTGCATTCATATTTGCACCATCCATATATACTTGACCACCATGATCATGCGTAATCTTGCAAATTTCTCTAACACCTTCTTCAAAAACTCCATGTGTTGATGGATAAGTTATCATTACAGCTGCAAGTTTTTCATTATGTTCTGCTGCTTTAGATTTAAAATCTTCAATATCAATATCGCCATTTTGTGCTGTAGAAACAGTAATAACTTTATATCCAACCATTTGAGCACTTGCTGGATTTGTACCGTGAGCAGACATAGGGATTAAACATATGTTACGCTCTTCTTCTCCATTTGATTTATGGAAAGCTCTTATAGTCATCAATCCTGCATATTCACCTTGTGCGCCTGAGTTGGGTTGCATTGATATTGCATCGTAACCTGTTATTTCACATAGCTTTTTTGATAGATCTTTTATCATAAGGTCATAACCTGCCATCTGATTTTTTGGTGCAAATGGGTGGATTTTAGAAAACCCCTCCCAAGAAATTGGCATCATTTCAGCTGTAGAGTTTAACTTCATTGTACATGATCCTAAAGGTATCATAGTCCTATCAAGTGCTAGATCTCTATCTGCTAAACGGCGCATGTATCGTGTCATTTCTGCTTCAGAGCGATTCATATGGAATATAGAATGTTCCATATATTCAGATTTTCTTTCCATATCTTTAGGTAAGTTATAGACAGACTTAGAAGGATAATTATCTGGAGAAAGCCCAAAAGCACGCCACACAGAAACAAGTGTTGTGTCAGTTGTCATTTCATTTAAAGAAATTCCAATTTTAGTTTTTCCGACTGCTCTCAAATTTATATCTTCATTTAATGCAGACTTGATTACAACAGATTGTAAACCACCTACATCAATAGTTATTGTATCAAAAAATGTATTTGGATCAATTTTAAAACCTAGTTTTTCTAGCCCAGCGGCAAGTTTCGTAGTTTTTAAATGAATCCTTTGCGCAATAGCTTTTAGTCCAAGTGGTCCGTGAAATACACCATACATTGAAGCCATTACAGCTAATAAAGCTTGAGCAGTGCATACATTTGAAGTCGCTTTTTCGCGACGTATGTGCTGTTCACGAGTTTGAAGTGCAAGGCGATAAGCTTTATTTCCATGGCTATCTATTGAAACCCCAACTATTCGACCAGGCATGCTCCTTTTAAACGCATCTTTAGTAGCCATATATGCCGCATGTGGACCCCCGTTACCCAATGGAACACCAAATCTTTGCGTATTTCCAACAACAATATCTGCTCCCATTGCACCAGGTTCTTTTAGTAATGTAAGTGCTAAAGGATCTGCAGCCATTATCGCAATAGCTTTTGAAGAATGCAGTTTTTCTATAATCGAGGTAAAATCCCTAATATGGCCGTAAGTGCCTGGACTGTCTCTTATACACATCTCCGAGCCCA
>OJHA01000129.1_pt1 | contig 11086 bp, 10 predicted proteins | sample 1595071 | NCBI WGS metagenome assembly OJHA01 (sample SAMN05416703, study PRJEB24817) | seawater metagenome | isolation source: Sea water | place: Canada:Atlantic | collected 2013-07
ATTCTTCACAGTTGCAAGTTTTCAAAACTGCTAGTCTTTCTTTGGCCATATCCATTCTATTAGTGGCTACATAAAGTTCACCAAGGTACTCATTTATTCCATTATGATTGGGCTCAATTTGTAAGCCTTGTAAGTAAAATTTTTCACCTCCTTCATAATCTCCAAGTTTTCTAGTAGTAAAACCTAAATAATTTAAAGTATCTGCCTGTAATGGTTTTTTATCATTAGATTTTAAAAGAAGCTTTTGTGCTTTTGTATATCTTTTTTCTGCTTTTTTAGTTTTACCTTTTTCTTCATATTTCTTAGCAGCTATAATTAAATTTTTTGCTTTTGTGTAGTCTGACACTTTAGGAGTAGAATCATTATCACTGCTACTCCCTGCAGAAAATGAATTATTAGTAAGTGCTATAATTATTAGTAAAGTATAAATAAGTTTTTTCATATTTTAATTAAATTTATCCATTTTATTTAAAGGTTTTAGTTCTAACCCATTATCAATCAAATTATCCCTGATAGATTTAGCAGTTGCCAATGAGCTTTCATTATCACCATGTATACAAACCGAGTCAATCTCACAAGGTATCTGTTTACCACTGAGACAATTTATTGCCTGATTTTTAACCATGCTCAACACATGTTTCTTTGCTAATTCAGGGTCAGTGATTAAAGCATTTGGTTTACTTCTAGAAATTAAATTTCCATTATCTTCATAATTTCTATCTGCAAAAATTTCACAAGCTATTCTCAAACCATTTTTCTTAGCAGCAACTTCCATATGCGAACCCGTTGGTACCAGATAAATAATATCTTTATTAAGCTCTTTTATTGCCACTGCAAGAGTTGTGGCTAATTCCAGGTCTTCACAAGCCATGTTATTAAGAGCCCCATGTGGTTTAATATGAGTAACATTTTCATTATATTTTTGAGCAATTTTTTGTAATATTTCATATTGTTCAAAAATTAGTTTTTTTATTTCTAAAGAATTTAAATTCATTCTTTTTCTTCCAAAGTTTTCAGGATCATTAAAAGAAGGATGAGCACCCAAACTAACACCATTTTTTTTTGAAATTTGAATAACCATATCCATTGTTTGTTCATCTCCCGCATGGTAGCCACACGCAATGTTGGCAGAATTTACAATATTAAGTAATTCTGGATCATTCTTGATAGAATGAAACTTAGATTTTTCTCCTAAATCACAATTGATATTAATTTCCATACTCTTTAGTCTGGAGTATAACATGACATGGTTAAAAATATATCAAATCTTGGTGATGCAGCCGTATATTGTGATTTTGGCTCAGAAGTTAATGAAGCAATAAATGCAAGTGTCATAGATTATTTTCACCATATATCAAAATTAATAAAAGATAAAAAAATTGAAGGAATAACTAACTTAACACCCTCTTATAATAAATTAATCATTAGTTTTGATTTAAACATAACTAACTATAAAAAAATTAAAAATTTTATAGAAGGTTTAACTATTAATAGAGATATTAAAAACAATAATCAAAAAATTAAGATCCCAGTTTGTTGTGATGATGAGTATGGACTGGATTTTTTGAGACTAACTAAAAAATTGAATATAGATAAAGATAAAATATTAGAACTGTATTTTGGCAAAGAATATTTTTGTTATATGACAGGTTTTATTGCTGGAATGCCTTTTTTAGGAGATCTTAATGAAAATATTAGATGTGATCGATTAGAAACACCAAGATTAAAAATGCCCAAAGGATCGGTAGGAATAACAGAACAATTTGCAAATATTTATACTTTTGAAAGCCCTGGTGGTTGGAATATTATTGGTAACACCCCAAAGAAAATTTTTGATGATAAAAATTTAGATCAACCAGCTCTAGTTAATCCAGGTGATAAAGTAAGTTTTTATCAAATAACAAAAGAAGAATATTTAAATTGGAATGAATAAAGCATATTTTGAAATTTTAAGAGCAGGGGTTAACACTACCATTCAAGATAAAGGTAGAAATCACTTATATCATGTTGGAATTGCAGTAAGTGGTGCAATTGACCAGAGAAATTACACATTATCAAATAGATTGGTTGATAATCAATTAAATGAGCCTGTAGTAGAGTTTGCATACCAAGGCCCTCTTTTAAAGTTAAAGAATGGAAAAATTAATTTTGCAATATCTGGAGATATTTTTTTTAAGATTATTAGAAAGAATTCAGAGGCTGAAGATGGTGAGTGTTACAAAAGTTATATTTTAGATGAAGAGGATCAAATAGATATAATATCAACTAAAAATTCTACGTATGGATATTTAGCTGTTAATGGTGGCTTTGATTTAGAAAAAACCTGGGGCAGTTATTCCATAAATACTAAAGCAAATATTGGACCAAATAATGGAAAAAAATATTCTATAAACGATAAAATTTTTATTAAAAAAATTGATATCAAAAGTACAATAAACAAAAAAATAAATTATGATTATTCTACTGATAACATTATTAGAATTATTAAAGGTACAAATTTTGACTATTTTTCTAAGGATGCAATAGACAAATTTTTTAATGAAGATTTTTTAATCACAAACCTTGTTGATAGAATGGGAATAAGATTAAAAGGTCCTAAATTAGAAAATATAGAAAACACCAATATCAAATCAGAAGGTTTAGTAAGAGGAGTTATTCAGGTACCTGCTGATGGTAATCCAATAATAATGTTATCTGATCATGGAACAGTTGGAGGGTATCCAAAGATTGGTGTAGTTATTGCTGCTGATCTTGATTTAATTGGGCAATTAACACCTGGAACAAAAATAAATTTTAAGGAAGTAAGTCTTGAAGAAGCTCAGAATATATTTAAAGCATACACTGAAGATACAAATAAATATTTAAATGAATGTAATTAATAAAATTCCAGGTCCGCTGCTTATTTTTATGGGAGCTTTAAGTTTAAGTTTTGGTGGGCTTATTGTAAAAAAATTTGAAGGCTCTACAGAGTGGCAAATTCTTTTTTGGAGATCTTTATTTTTTACACTTACTGTTTTAGCCTTCTTAATAATTACCTATAAAAAGAAAACTTTAAGCTCTTTCTATAAGTCGGGATTACCAGGTTTTTTTGGTGGTATTGTATTGTCATTTGGATTTTGTGGTTATGTATATGCAATGTCTAATACATCAGTTGCTAATACTAATTTTATAATATCATTACAGATTTTATTTCTTGCAATTTTTGGTTACTTATTTTTAAAAGAAAAAATTTCAACAATCACTTTAGTTTCAATAATATTAGCAATAACAGGAGTTACTTTAATGGTTGGCAATGATTTGAGACCAGGTAATCTTTCAGGAAATTTAGCTGCATTTACAATGCCCATCACATTTGCGGTCTTAATTATGATTGTAAGAAAATTTCCCACGGTAGACATGATTCCTGCTCAATTTGTTGCTGGAGTGAGCTCTTGCTTAATAGGGTTAAGTGTATGTATTTACTATTCACATAATTTAATGGTTTCACCTAATGATATATTTTTAGGTTTCTTAGCAGGCTTTTTTCAAGTTGGTTTTGGTTTTATATTCATTACCATCGGTGCTCGTAGCACTCCTTCAGCAATGGTTGGAGTAATTATGCTATCCGAATCTGTTTTAGGGCCTGTTTGGGCTTTTCTATTTGCAGGTGAACGGGCATCATTATTTACATTAATTGGAGGTGCAATTATTCTATTTGCTGTTTTACTTCAGTTTTCATCGTTGCTTTTGTCTAATAAAAAAGAAAAAATTATTAATTGACTCTGCCATACATCTGGTAGATTATTCTCAAATACGGGAGAGACTACAGACTATCGTAGCGCCGAAGGAGCAACCACCCAGGAATCTCTCAGGCAAAAGGACCGTAACATATTAACTCTGGAAAGAGATTAAGTTCTCGCCGACGGAATAAAACTCTCAGGCAAACATACAGATGGGTACAGTGAGTTAATATGGAAAATATAAAAACAGCACTTTACAATTTACATCAAAAGCATGGAGCTAAATTTGTTCCATTTGCTGGTTATCAAATGCCAATTCAATATTCTAAAGGAATTATTGAGGAGCATAAAAGTACAAGAGAAAATGCAGGTATTTTTGATGTGTCACATATGGGTCAGCTATTCATTAAAGGAGATGACACATTAGCAAAAAGTCTTGAAAGAATTTTTCCAGCTGAATTGAGTAACGCTAAATTAAATCAGTCAAAATATAGTTTTTTAATGAATGAAGAAGCAGGAATTTACGATGATTTGATTATCACTAAAGTTGAAGGCGGTTTTAACATTGTATTGAATGCTGCTTGTAAGAATACAGATTTTAAACTTTTATCTAAATTATTAGAAAATAAGTATGAAATGATTTTAAGTGAAGAGCTATCTCTTATAGCAATACAGGGGCCAAAAGCAGTCCAAATATTAGAAAAAATAATCAATGGAGTATCAGATTTAAAATTTATGAATGGTGATACATTTAACTATCTTAAAGAAAATATTTATATCACAAGATCAGGCTATACAGGTGAAGATGGATTTGAAATATCTATAAAAAATGATGATGCAGAGGTGTTTGTGCAAAACCTCTTAGATGAAGGGGCCAGTTTAATTGGACTAGGTGCTAGAGATACCTTGAGGTTAGAGGCGGGACTTTGTTTGTATGGTCATGACATGGATATCAATAAAAGCCCAGTAGAAGCCAATTTAAAATGGGCAATATCAAAGAATAGAATTCTTGAGGGTGGATTTATTGGATGTGAAAAGATTAAATCTCAAATTGAGAAAGGGGTAAGTAAGATCCGTGTAGGTATCAAGCCAGAAGGAAGAATTATAGCTAGAGAAAAAACATCAATATTTAGTGAAGATAATAAAAATATTGGGGAAATTACAAGTGGAACTTTTGGCCCGAGTGTCCAGGCCCCAGTCGCTATGGGTTATGTAGAAAATTCATTTTCTAAAATTGATACTAAGGTTTTTTTAGAAGTGAGAGGAAAAAAATATCCGGCAATTATAAGTAATTTGCCATTTTATAAAAAAAGTTATGTGAAAGGAGTTAGCAAATGAGCGAAGTAAAATATTCAAAAGAACATGAGTGGATAAAATTAGATGGAGATACTGCTGTTATAGGAATCACACAACATGCAACCGAAATGCTAGGTGATATTGTTTTTGTAGAGCTACCAGAGATAGGGTCCTCTGTTGTTAAAGATGGTAATGCAGGAGTTGTAGAATCTACAAAAGCTGCAAGTGATATTTATACTCCTGTATCTGGAGAAATTATCGAAAACAATCAAGCAATTGTTGATGATCCTGCAAAGGTTAATAACGATCCAGAAAATGATGCATGGTTTTTTAAATTAAAAATTACTGATAAGTCTGAAATGGATTCATTAATGAATAAAGAAGAATACGAAAAATTTTCAAAAGAAAGTGGTAGTTAAATGTTAAAAAATGCTCAAAAAGATTTTATACAAAGACATATAGGTCCATCAGTTGATGAACAAAATGTTATGCTTAAAGAATTAGGCTATAAAAGTCTTGATGATTTAATAAAAGACACTGTACCAGAAAAAATCCTTCTTAAAGATGATTTAGATATTGGAGATCCAAACTCTGAATATAAAGCACTTAGAAAACTAAAAGATATAGCTAAAAAAAATAAAGTTTATTCTAGCTTTATAGGAATGGGTTATTACGGAACTTATACCCCATACGTAATACTTAGAAATATTTTAGAAAATCCAGGATGGTACACTTCTTACACTCCTTACCAGCCAGAAGTAGCACAAGGTAGATTGGAAATGTTATTAAATTTTCAACAAATGATAATTGACTTTACAGGAATGGATATTGCTAATGCCTCTCTTTTAGATGAAGGAACAGCAGCAGCAGAAGCTATGGGATTAAGCTATAGAATATCTAAGTCTGAATCTAAAAAAGTTTTTGTTTCAAAAAATTGTCACCCTCAAACTATCGATGTTATTAAAACAAGAGCTGAACCTTTAGGTTTAGAAATAATAGTTGGTGACGAAGATAAAGATATTAAAGAAGATATTATATGTGGTATTATTCAATACCCTGGCACCCTTGGAGATATAAAAGACCCAAGTGAGGCTATTAGTAAAATACATAAACATAATGGAAAAGCAGTTCTTGCATGTGATTTGTTAGCACTTGCTAAACTAAAAACACCTGCTGAGTTAGGTGCTGATATTGCAGTTGGTAGTTCACAACGTTTTGGAATTCCAATGGGTTATGGTGGTCCACACGCAGCATTTTTTGCTACAAAAGATGAGTATAAAAGATCAATGCCAGGTAGAATAGTAGGTGTTTCAGTAGATAAGCATGGAAAAAAAGCATACAGACTTGCACTTCAAACAAGAGAGCAGCATATAAGAAGAGATAAAGCCACGAGTAATATTTGTACTGCACAAGCATTATTAGCAATAGTCTCTGCAGCTTATGCTGTCTATCACGGTCCACAAGGTATTAAAAAGATTGCAGAAAGTGTTTCTCAACTGACTAAAAATTTTGCAGATAAACTAAAACAATCTGGTTATGAACTTTATTCAAATGATTTTTTTGATACGGTAACAATAAAAACTCTAGATAAAACAGAGAAGATATACAAAAATGCTTTAGATCAAGGAGTAAATATCAGAAAAGTGAATTCTGAAATGTTAGCAGTATCTTTTGATGAAAGAAAAAATCTTTATAGAGCAAATCAGTTATTAAAAATTTTTAATTGTTCAGAAACAATTAAAGAATCTATGAATGAAAGTTTGTCTAATATTCCTAAAAATTTATTAAGAACTTCAACTTATTTAGATCATCCAGTTTTTAATAGATACCATTCAGAAACAGAAATGCTACGTTATCTAAAAAAATTAGAAGACTCTGACATTGCCCTAAATAAATCTATGATTGCTTTAGGATCGTGCACTATGAAACTTAATGCAGTTTCAGAAATGATACCAGTTACCTGGAAAGAATTTTCACAGCCACATCCTTTTTCTCCTGTAGAACAAATGGAGGGTTACAGGGAGTTATTCACTGACTTAAAAAACTGGTTAAGATCAATTACTGGATTTTCTGGAGTATCATTGCAACCAAATGCTGGCGCTCAAGGAGAGTTTGCTGGTCTAATGGTAATACGTAAATTTCATGAAAAAAATGGAGAAACAAATCGTAATGTTTGTTTAATTCCAAGTTCTGCACATGGAACAAATCCAGCGAGTGCTCAAATGGTTGGTATGAAAGTAGTTGTTGTTAAATGTGATCAGTATGGAAACGTAGACTATGAAGATCTAAAAAATAAAGCTGAAGAACATTCGGAAAATTTAGCTGCTCTTATGGTTACTTACCCATCAACACATGGTGTTTTTGAGGAAAAAATAACTGATATTTGTGAATTAATTCATAATCATGGTGGACAAGTTTATATGGATGGAGCAAACTTAAATGCGTTAGTTGGAATTGCAAAACCAGGTAATTTTGGACCAGATGTTTGTCATATAAATTTACATAAAACGTTTTGTATACCACACGGTGGTGGAGGACCTGGCATGGGACCAATAGCATGTAAAAAGCATTTAGAAATATTTTTACCAAAGCATTCTGTAATTAAAGATTGTGGCCCAGTGACTGGAATGGGAGCAGTATCTGCAGCACCTTGGGGCAGCTCAAGTATTTTATCAATTTCATGGATGTATATAAAGATGATGGGCTCTGAAGGCTTAAGAAAAGCATCACAAGTTGCAATACTAAATGCAAATTACATTGCACATAAATTAAAAGACTCTTTTCCAATTTTGTATAAGGGTAAAAGTGGCAATGTAGCTCATGAATGTATCATTGATATTAGAACGATAAAAAGTGAAACGGGGATTACTGAAGAAGATATCGCAAAGCGATTGATTGATTTCGGGTATCATGCTCCAACAATGTCTTGGCCTGTTGCAGGTACAATGATGATTGAACCTACGGAAAGTGAAAGTTTGAGTGAAATCGATAAGTTTTGTTCTACTCTTATAAAGATAAAACATGAGATAGATAAAATTCAGTCTGGTGAATATGACAAGACTGACAATCCATTGAAGAATGCGCCACATACTCACGTTGAATTAACATCAAATAAGTGGGATCATAAGTATGAAAGAGAAGAGGCCGCTTATCCTTCAGAGTTTTTAAGAACAAATAAATATTGGCCTCCAGTTGGTAGAGTAGATAATGTTTATGGAGATAAAAACTTGTTTTGCACATGTCCATCTATGGAAGAGTACGAAGATACAGCAGCTTAGATTTTTACCAAGATGAAAATTGCTGTAGTGGGTGCGGGCATATCAGGATTGAGTGCTGCTTATTATCTATCAAAAAAACATAAAGTAGATTTGTTTGAAAAAGAAAATCAGTTTGGTGGCCATGCAAATACAATAAAGGTTGCTTATAAACCTAATAAAGAAATACCAATAGATATTGGATTTATGGTTTTTAATAAGCAAACTTATCCAAATTTAATTAATTTTTTTTCAGAAAATAAAATAGAAATTGAAAAAAGCGATATGTCATTTTCTGTTACTGTAGAAAATAGTGACTTAGAATATTGTGGAAAAGGTTTAGGTGGAATTTTTTCCAACAAAAAAAACCTATTTAATCCAAAATTCTTAAAAATGTTTTTTGAAATTTTAAGCTTTTATAAAAACTGTGAAAAAATAGAAATTAAAAAAATTAGTTCAATAACATTAGGTGAGTATTTAACAGAAATAAAAATTTCAGAGTATTTTATTAATTATCATATTATACCAATGGTATCTGCAATATGGTCGATGCCACCATATGAAGCAAAACAAATGCCATTATCTTTTTTTTTAAGTTTTTTTAAAAACCATGGGTTGTTTAAGATTAAAGATAGACCTCAATGGTTTACAGTTGCAAATCGGAGCAAAACTTATGTTGATAAAATAATAGGCCAAGTTAGTGGTGAACATTTTAAAAATTACAATATAAATAAAATTACCAGAAATGATTTAGGTGTTAAGATTTTTTATGGAGAGGAAAATGAGTTCTTTGATTATGATAAAGTTGTAATAGCAACTCATGCAGATGAAGCATTAAAGATAATTGATAATCCAACAAAAGACGAGGAGACAATATTAAAGAAGTTTAAATATAGAGCAAACACTGCAGTAATACATTTTGATGAAAGTGTTATGCCTAACAATAAAAAAGCATGGTGTGCTTGGAATTCTTCAATGGATTCAGCTAATAATGAAAAGACAGCTGTAACATATTGGATAAACCAGTTACAAAATTTGAAGATAGATAGGGATATTTTTTTAACAATAAATCCATTTAAAGAAATTCCAAATAATAAGATATTTAAAAAAGTAGCATTTACTCACCCTTATTACGATACAGAAGCATTAAACAATCAAAGTAACCTGCATAAAATTCAAAATAAAAAAAATATTTTATTTTGTGGCAGTTATTTTGGTTATGGTTTTCATGAGGATGGAATAAAGTCTTCTATTGATATGCTAAAAACACTTAATGATTAAAAATTCTTATATTTATACAGGAAATGTAATTCATAAAAGATTTAAGCCCAAAATTCATAGTTTTAATTACAATGTATTTTCACTACTTATAGATTTATCAGAAATAAACCTATTACACAAAACCTTAAAGATATTCTCATATAATAAATTAAATATTATTAGTTTCTTTGATAAGGACCATGGAGCAAGAGATGGCAGCTCTCTTAAGGACTGGGTTTTAGATAATCTTAAAAAAAATAATATTGATACTAACGATGTTCATATTAAACTTTTATGTTACCCAAGAATATTTGGATATGTATTTAACCCTTTAAGTGTTTTTTATGTATATGACAAAAATTATGATTTAATATCAATATTATATGAAGTTAAGAACACATTTGGTGAGCAACATGTTTATCTTTTTAAAACTGAAAAAGACCAAAATCTGATTCAACATATGTGTAAGAAAAAATTTCATGTATCTCCATTTATTGAAATGAATTGCATTTATTTTTTTAGACTTTTGAAACCTGGTAATAAAATCTCTGTAATAATTGACCTAAATGATCCAGTTGGTAAAGTATTATATGCTTCACAAGATGGTATTAAGAGTGAATTGAATAATGGAAACCTGCTTAAATCTTACTTAAAACATCCATTAATGACATTCAAAATCATTATAGCGATACATTATGAGGCATTTAAATTATGGACAAAAGGAATTAAATTTATAAAAAAAAAAATAAAGATTAATAATAATATTACTATTGAAAACTAATGTTAATTTACAAAATTTCAGACTTGATTGTATTTAAAGCGTTAAAAAGCATCAAGTATGGTTTTCTTGAAATTAAAAAAACAAATGGTGAAGTTTTAAAGTTTGGTAACCCTGATGAAACTTTAAAAGTCTTTTTAGAAATTAAAGATGAAAGTCTCAATTATAATTTGATTAAAAGTGGAAGTATTGGTTTAGGAGAATCTTATATGAAAGATTTTTTTATAACAAATAATCTTTCTGATTTGATTGAGTTAACAGCAAAGAATATAAAAATTATTTATAAATTTTCAGGTATTTTTGATTTACCTTTTATTAATTTTATTAAAAACAAAATTATAAAAAATACTAAAAGTAGAAGTAAAGAAAATATTGCTAAACATTATGATTTAGGAAATGATTTTTTTTCCTTATGGCTTGATAAGACATTAACTTATTCCAGTGCAATTTTTGAAGAACCCAATCAAGAACTTTTTGCTGCGCAGAATAATAAATACCAAAAATTAATAGACCTTTTAAAACCATCTAATGGTAGTAAAATCCTTGAAATTGGCTGTGGTTGGGGTGGTTTTGCTGAGTATTTAGGCACTAATTATGATGTTAAATTAGATTGTATTACCATTTCCAAAAAACAATATGAATTTGCTAAAGAGAGAATTCATCGATGTGGACTTAATGAAAAAGTAAATATTCAAATTAAAGATTATAGAGATTTAAAAGATAAGTATGCTGTCTCTTATACACATCTGACGCTGCCGACGAATAGAGAGGTGTAGATC
>OJHA01000135.1_pt1 | contig 10929 bp, 3 predicted proteins | sample 1595071 | NCBI WGS metagenome assembly OJHA01 (sample SAMN05416703, study PRJEB24817) | seawater metagenome | isolation source: Sea water | place: Canada:Atlantic | collected 2013-07
ATAAGAGACAGAGGCACAACAGAATTTCCGATATGACTACCCTCAACCACAGCCTAGGGTTTATCCTGACGCAAGAGAGGCTAAAGACTAGGACCCTAACGATGCCCGCCGAAAAGATAACCTGCATATTACCCCTAGAATGGACACTTGAAATAGCCCATTGGATATAGGAAAATGTCGTTTTGAAGATAATTAAGATAATCCTTCAGAAGTGTAGCTTCTGTTCTCCTTTCGAACCTGCCTCTCTTTACTAATAACGGAAAGGCATCTATGCCCTGTGCAAATACATATGTATATATATGTGCACCTTAAAGAACCATCAAAGTCTGTAAACTGGGTATTCCTCCCAAATCATGTGTTGGGAGGACAACAGGTACATCATGACCCACGTCATTAACCCCTGACTGGTCAAAAAAAAAAAAAACCCGCCAACGTCATGATTTTGTGTGCTTGTGTGTGTCGTTGATTATAAAAGATATTCAACCTTGATTACACCTTATTGAGGACCACTAATTACACTTGTGGATAGTAATCTCCGAATGAATAACATAAAATTTAGAAGCAAAATAACATAGTGACTAAAACTACAATTATCATCAAGAAATTCAAATTTAGTCTCCTAACGCAATTCACCCATGTGTATGGTTCCTCCCGGAACATACCCAGGGGGTGGATTGTGGTGGAGCACCATATGGTTGAATTGAAAACCCTTACTAAACTTATATGATCAGCGTTGTGTGTTAGCATTTTACTGGATTCATACCTTTATATGATTATGTGTAGGCATTATTGATTGACATAAGATAACTGATTGAATTCGGCGTACTTAGGGGAGGTCGTAGGGCCTTCTACAAACCTACAACCCTAGTACTGAGGTCTTCAACTCGAAATATGCGAACTGCGGTTCGGACATCAAGCAGGGGCTTGATTGCTGGCCAGGTATACTACCTGCCAGGACAAGGGGGTGTATAGCTTGGATCCTTCTGGCTGTAATGACAGCGAAGGTCATGAAGATGACCGGCTACATGTGAATCATGTCTTTTCACCCTCGAAACCATCTCAAAAGCGTAGAAGGTGAAACTCAATGGTAAGGAGGGGTACATCTGAGTTGAGAGGACTCCATTATACACTCCCTTTGACCCTAAGCTGACCAGGGTCTATAATATGGAGTAGCGGAGTTTTATCACCATGGGTTTGGTGATGTTTGATTAAGGTAAATAAATTGTGGCCTTCCGTAGTTAGGACCCCTATCCACCCATTATAGTCAAAGGGGCCTAAAGTATGAAATGACGTAATCAAGGCCACTGTAAAACGTATTCTTTCACGAACTGAAATCGTGGTGGGAGTTTTCCACGATGGGATCCGCCCCGTTTGGCGGACATTTTTATCCCCAGTTCGAGACCAACCTTCAACACGGCGACACCTAGTTACGCCGGACAAAGTGTGCAGAGTAGCACAGATCTACAATCAGATTTAGACTTTGAGTACGAACTCGCTAATACATTCAAAACGATTCTATAATAAATACCCGAGTCGGTATATTCTTAGATCTAACAAAACTGCTCGTGTCAGTTAAGATTCAGGATCAACATATATTGTTGGGTTATTCGACCCAACTACATTCTTGCAACTGCAGTCCTACAGTTGACCAGTCAATCAACATCTAGTGTTGGGTTATTCGACCCAACTACACCGCTTTGACTGTAAACTGCAGTTGTCTAACTATTCTATTCTCATAGAAATCTAACCATTGTATCCGGGCATCTAGACCCCTACATAGGATTTCAAGAAACCTGATTCTAAGGGAATACCGACATTCTATGGAACGTTAAGAATACTTAGCATTACTCATCGCCCCACTATCATCGAATTCACGCTACCTTTAATTCTATTGTCAATCATTATATATATAAACAACTGCCTCAATAAATCATTTTAAATTGAACCGTTTCATTTCATCGTTTACTACCGTGGTAGGGTTATAGAGTCTATTATTTTATAATAGCCTTTATAGCTTTACTACAAATGGTGGCAGCGGTGGGATAAGACTTAATCCCACATTTCGCTAAAGCTGAATTTTATATTTTTTTTCAAAACTCTGAAATCTAGTTGAGAGAATTCATGGCTAATTCTCACCATTCAATGAAGAAAACAGACATAGACCGCTCCTACACTCCTGCTGTAGGAACGGAGGAAATGTCTGACAACCACCAACGCCATGACGAGGCAGGAGGCCCTCCCCCCACCACCCTCGGCCAGGCCGGGGAGGTGGACGGGGGGAACGGCCCTCCTTCTCCTCAACATCAGGAAGATAAGATTCCAAATGGAGATTGTCAAGCCAACTCCCAACTAGATGGGGATAACCTAGTACAGCCCCAGGCAACCGTCGAGGACAAGCTATTGGATGCCCATCCTAATGCTGACTGTCCACCGAGCTTCCTGAAAGAGGAAAATCACACCCAAGGTAGACTTAATCAGGGTCACCCCAACTACCCTCAGAGATACTCAGACGACGTAGAACAACAACATGATCCAAAGGTCGAGGATCAACGGGCTGGTCAATTCGTAATTGATCAAGCACTAAGAACGTCTTTTCTCACAAAGACCCAAGAGGAAGGTGAATCTGCACTTAAGTACATGCAACATAAATTATCTACCTTCTTAGTAGCCTATGATCAGTCCCCATTACCCTGGGATATTTTTTATACGGAAACTACTAAAGGATTACGGAATAAGTTGTTGGCTAGTGAGTTAAGTGGATATACCCCACAACCTATCGATAACTACACAGGATATAAAGAACACCTTACTGGACTATTACATACCAGAAAAACTGGATGTTTACCGGGTTGCATGGGTAACATAGAAGACGATAGTGACCCTGTGGACCCCACTGACGTAGGGTCTCAGGACAAGGCAACAATTGCTCCCGCCCAGGGAGGGACTAGTGAGACCATTGAAGCAGGCCTATGCCCTACGTGTGGGCAGAGGGGGCACCTTGTACCAGAAGGTCCCAGTGTGCTGATGAGCCCTATCCCGAATAGTGATTTCAAAAGTAATCCGGAAGTCTTCCTCATTGGACCGGATACACCACCGACGTATCGTATTATCGAAGGAAAGGGTGGGCCCCATACGAGCCTTATGTCACAACGAGTTGGGTTACCATCCCAAGGGATGACCCCTGAGCCCTCAAAACATCCTAAGAAAAGGACCTTATCAACTTTGGGAACCAGTGGTGAGGAAGACATGAAGGGCCCAATCCATACCACCAGTAATGAAGATTCAGGACATGAAGAAGCCCTGTCGACCCAAATTAAGAGTTCGCGTGTAGGGGAGTCACCTTCAGATAGAGACCCCACCCACGATACGGAACCCCAAAATAAAGATGACTGTGTTAGGCCTTTTTTAGGGGTATAGACCAGCAGGGGGAACCCAGCCCTGTTGGTCCTACCAATACTCTTGTACAATCTGACACTGACCCCGTAAATACTGATCAGATTCCACCCGTTACCCCTGTTAAGACAACGGATGAAGATGACACAATTCCGAACACTCTAATTGTAATCAGGAACCGGCCGAAACCGAAAGACAATATTTATCCGCAGCAAAGTAACTCTGAAGCACCAGTTAACTACCAAATTCCCATGGTAGCCGAGGAAGATCCAATGCCTGGACTGTTCCACTCAGATCAGAAACGGAAAATTAATTTTTATACACGAGGCCATAACATCTACCTAACGAAAAAGGTAAATTTATCACCTGAATGCCACACTGTTGTCTCTGTACATTACAAGCGAGGACTCAGATTAAGACGACGTAGGCACAGTGTATTAGTTGAACCCAAACGGAACCAAACGCTTCTGATCAAGAACGGATTGTTGCTACACCCTGGTACCTATATACGCGAGGGTCACCGAATGAAGGTGCTTATTACTAACTTTGGTGATAAATCTATTGAGCTGCCTAGAGAATTGGAGGTGGGAACAAGCCACGAAGGCTGGGAGCAACAAACTCCAATCATGAAGGTGTTGGAGCCCGTCCAGCCCCTACCAATCAGCCCAATACAATTAGCTGCACGAAGAGGGTATGTCATCGAACAGCTGAAGATCTCCGAGAATACGATGTTGCAGGGAGAATTCGATATTCAAGAAAAACTAATAAAACTCTTCATAGATAATTGGAATGCCCTATCCATACGGGGCAGCCACGGGGGTTTGGATACCACCACTACTAATGTCGGGTTAGAAGCTGATACACGCCCGGTACATTCTAAGACACAAACAGCTGAACCTCCTCATGAGGCAACCAGCATAGAACAGCAGAATAAATTAGAAGAGGAATATAACACCAACAGAGATGCAAACTCATGGACTTCTTTCCTAGTACCATATAGGAAGACGAATGGTCCAAGGACGTTTCACTGGACCATCGACTACCGTAACGCCCACGAATTGACCGTCAACGATAGGTTTCCATTAGCCTCTCCAAATAATAGATTACATCGAATGAAAGGCTCCACTATATTTGGCTGCCTCAGAAACACAGGACCCTTTCGGTCAACTGTATCGGACTCAAGCCGCCGAGAGACATCCAAGGCTGTATCCCAACTTGCGGACCTTTTCTCAGTACACCTTCCTATGGGACCGAGTAAATACCCTATTGACTATTCTCGACTAGTACATATGGCTCTAGACCGGCTACCTTGCGGATTCGCCCTAACTTATGTGGACGACATCATGCTTTATAGCCCTACTCTCGAGGGCCACCTAGTTCAGGTAGGACAACTACTACAGATACATGCCGCTCTCGGAATTAAACTTCGGCTGAACGAATGCCATGTATTCCAACAAGAGGTGGAATACTTGGGGCACCTGGTCTCTGCTAAAGGGATTAGAATGATCCCAAGTTATGTGGAGAGGATTTTATCTTGGCCCCCTCCCACCAAAGGGAAGGAGTTGGAAAACTTCTTAAGATACACTGGACGCTATCGTTCCTATATCAAGGAATATACTACACTCACCAGGGAAATGAACCATGCCAAACACGATCTTTCCATAAATTGGACAGAAACGATGGGATCCCATTTTGACACATTGAAACACAAATTTCAAAAGGGAACTATCCGAGGATATCCAGATTTCGATAATCCAGAACCCCTCATCATTGACACCGAGTCATCGGGTTTCAATATTACCGCAGCTTTAAGTCAGAAACAAGGTGACCAAGAAGTCTTCTTGGGATACGTGGCAAGGACTTGTCATAAATCCCATCAGACTTACCCTGAACATAGTCATGGACTTTGTGCTGCAGTTCTAGGGTTACGAGGATTTGAGCAGGCCCTCAAGCGTCGGGCCTTTCTCATCCGTACAGACCCTCTCTGCAGAGAGCACTTGAATGATAGAGGGACATGGAAAGGAATTTATGCCAAGATCCAAACCTTTCTGTCCGGATTTGACTACAGGGTAATGCTTCAAACGAAGAAAACCCCAGGAGACCCTGATCCACCAGGCAAACCTAGTGTATCACCTAAACTAGGTGATAATGAACCGGCGACTAAGGGATACATTAAAACCATTGAGGACAGATTTAACATGTACCCCACTGAATCATTCACCCTCGCAGAAATACGACAAGCAGTCCAGGAAGATAGCACCTTGCAACGAATCAAGGAATATGTCAGTACCGGACATGAGCCAGGACCGGAGGAAATGGAAACCCTTACCCAGGAAGGAGCAGCCTATGCCCGTATCCTGGGGGGATTATCCATACATGACGGGTTAATTTATAACCAGTCTAGGGGAAAGGATGGAAGCTACAAGGAAAAGCGGGTATGCTTACCTTCGAAGTTGCAAAAGAAAGCTTTCCAGGGTGGCCATATTCAAGGTACTTCGGAACACTATGCAGTGCACCCGACCATCTCTCGGATCAGTTGGACGTTCTACTTTCCTAACATCTATTCCTATGTGGTAAAGGAGGTCCTGCAGTGTACCACGTGCAAAACAGAGGGGGTAGGCACATTAAAAGTTGTCCAAGGAGATGGAACCCTAAAAACCAACTCGGGTAGATCCATAGGAGAAGCAACTTACTTTGGTCAACAAGTTTACATAAGTAATGTTACTCTATCCCGAAATCCACAGGGATTCAGAGGGATAGGATGCCATTTCATTGTGATCTTTCAAGATAACTGGTCCAAATACATACAAGCTATTCCAGTCCCCAGGAGGGATGCAACCACCCTCACCCAAACCCTATTAGAAAATTGGGTTCAAGTGTACGGATGTCCTGAGATATTATACAACTATAGGGGATTAGACCACACCAGCAAACTGTTTTTCGAACTCCTGTCATCCCTTGATATATGTCGGGGTACTACCCCTGTGTACCCCGCAGAGGTGGACCTAACAGTCGAGAGTCATAGAATACTACGTAACCTCCTACAAGCGGACCCCAGATTTGACCTTGACGATTTCACCGCAAAATTGGCATTGGCAGTATTCGCACACAATTCTACGCCAATCAAGGGAGGAGACTGTAGCCCGTATGAGAACGCTTTCGGACAACCCCCAGTCCTACCTGTGGATTTAGCATCCCTACGACACCAAAGAGCAGGAGATGTAGGGCATTCCTTAGTGCAAGATCTACGACAAAGATACTATCAAAATGTTGTAGCCCCTCCAGAGGCAGATCTAGTTGGTGATAAACCTGAACTTACCACTCTGTCTGAAGACATACCGGAGAACGAAAAGGGAAAAGAGAGGAATACACCTGATACCAAGGTAACCGACCTAGATGAACTATGTTCCAAGGAAAGGTTGGGCCTAGCGACTCCCCCGCAATAGTTGGGGTGGGCCCTACCCAATACGATACCCTGGACACCGAATACGACACCCCGAACAATGGAAAAGAACTTGGAGTAGCTTATGGAATGGTACTGGATTCTATCAGAGACCAACTTCGCCTTAGCGAGGCTACTAAATATTTATTACCCATAAAAGTGCAAAGAGCGTAAGAAAATAGGAGTCTATATAACTAAAAGGTCATCCTGGAGGCTCAGTGAGTGTAATTATCCATTTATACCTCGGGTGAACTATGCCCTAGAGTAATATAAACAAACGCATAGACTAGGCCAAAATATAGAAATTCCACGAATACAGGCTGTCATATTATAACGCTGCGCATATGTATATATATATATATGTACCGATAGACCACAGTCATATACTAGATATCATCCTAAAAATAATAGGAGAAAAAAGGGTGCAGCCTACCTCTAATACCTGGTAGATCATCCCACAACACGGGATTGCTGTGTTTTATCCAGATTCTCCTCAGGATACTAACACACTATGGGATACTATTACAATTAACCTAACAATAAGACGGCTATTGCAAAATCCAGATGGTCGTAGTACGATCAACTGTACCGGCTTTACCAACTAGTCGGTATACTGCAAATATGGCCAAGGTATATGGATAATTACATACAACAAAATACACCGTGGCAAATTCCTAATAGACGAACGGAGTGAGGAAGCCAACGAGGAGGGGGAGGTTCTACTGTTCCACCTTGTACGGAACTAAGACCTTCCCTAGACAAGGAACATTAAAACAACCTCTTCCTGAGAACGGATAGTTAGCATGACGACTGAAAATGCAAGAAGACTTAACTAGCAAGGAATGGGAGGCAAAATTATACCCTTCTTGCATTTGGGGTCATATGCCACTACAAAATGTTATCACCAGTCACTACAAAGGTTTAAAATGTGACACCTCGCCTGAAACAACAAACATACAAGGGGAGGTACAAGGACCTAGATATGTAAACGCATATATACATAAGATATTTATACTAATACATCTATGATTGTGTACCCCACACTCATGAGACCATTCAGTAGGAGTATCGCTCTTACCCTGTAAACTTCTCTCCAGCCCCCTGTTGGATACTCTGCGGATACTTGAACCAAAAGGGACCATCATCCAGTATGGATCCTTTAGAGTTTGAAAAGTATCCCCCCCATGAGAAGATCAGGGTCGAGCTCATAGGCAAGTCCTATGCCGCCGCCCGAATTGTGGCAGTGGTCATCGAATCAGCAACCTCTACCGCATTTAGCGGTCTCAATGGACCGCTGCCTCGGTTCACCGATCTTATAATGTCCATCTGCAAGCCAGAAGATCGCTGTATGGTGATGACATCTCTAATGTATTTGCATGGTACTCTCCGTCTCATGCGCAGGTATGGCATCCCCTTTTCGTTTGACAGTAAACGACCAATGAGACAGCTCACCAGCAATCTTCTTAAAGAGGGGTGCATCAATGAGTTAATGGACCAGTACCAGGATCAGTTCGAATTCTTGTCTATGGAACTTGCCGAGGAAGAGAGAGAAGATTTCTTCTTTCGGGCCATGCCAAACGGCCTAGCAGCAGACTTGCCTGCATTCCGTACCGAGGATGATTGTTTCCCTAGTGTGTTACCTAGGGACCGATGGGAGGTTGTAGGTATCAAAGGCCTGGAATGTATCGCCGACTTCTGTATGTCGATGGCCGTTAATCGAGCTTTTCAAGACTGGGTACTTCAGTACCGTGATCTGAACAGAGAAGACTACAGGAGGACACAGTGTCCCCAAATCATAAAACTAGTCCATGACCACATTCACCGGTTAAAACGTGGAAGAGCTATTCATCTGGACGTATTGTACCCGCGACTTATTCCGGTCAACTCGTTCAACAACCGGACCCTGTACAACGCAGGTGTGACCCTCCCCGCTGTACTTCTAGATTGGACTCTAGAGGTTACACCGGAAGAACATTTCCGGATCACGGTACCTTTCCCACCTCCTAGTGTCGGGGTTCGATCTCGATACGCCCCTACACCAATCCCACGGGGAAACCACCAAGGGGATAGAGAACAATCTGTACGCCCTAAAGACCCAATGAGGTCGAACCCGAGGGCCCCTAAACGCTACCAAGATTTTGCTACAGGGAGCATCAGGGACTGCCCAAGTAGTAACGACCCTTGGGGATCACCTGCCCCTCCCCGGACCATATCCCCTGAGATTACTATGCACCCAGATCAGCCGGGCGCGAGCTACCGACACCGGGTACCCGTAGGCAGCCAGCCGATAAGACCACGAGAAAATAGGCCCATAACTACACCTGCCAATACTCAAGTATGGCCACAGGATGCTAGAGGATACGGGCTCACTGGGACCAACGATAAAGAGACCGAAACGAGACACACAGTCCTCTACCAAAACACAGAAAAGGGGAGGAAGAAAATAAGTGGCGAGTTCGTACAAGGGGCCCTATTCGATGCTATCCAGGCATTAAACCAGGAGGTGAGCAAGCCCACGATGACAGAACCAAATAGGGACGACACCATTGACCCTCTATACTACCAGGTCCTACTGGCTAAAGCCAGAGAGCACAGCATTACAACCAAGTTCGAGAAGGAGAGGAAGGATTTAACAGATAAGTTCGAACAAAAGATTAATGGCCTCCAGCAAGAACTCCTCCTACACCAGAGACGTAGATTGAACACCAATGAAGCTGTCATGATACAAACACTGCAGGAAAGGGGCCTAACCTTCAACAGCTGTACCCGTTGCTTAACTCTCATGCAACCTTGCCCCCATGCCCGACCAGTAGAATTGACTACTAGGCCCACCCGGAATAGAAATAATGCTGAGATCGATCGGCATCCGGGTGTACCGACCTTCCAGCCTGAACTTACTGTGCTTGCAGAAGAACCTGCAGAGGAGCCTGTGTTGGCCCAAATACTGCAAACTGTACTCAACGTAGTGGATGAAGGACCACAAGATGTAATGGACCATGAGAATTCGGAGAGTACAGAACAGGGACATCGTGTGAACACGAATGAGATACGTGTGAGGAGCCCCACAACGGACAACCCACCATCCCTGGTGGAAACACATGAAAACCCTGCACCCCAGGGCCTCCAGAACAGGGTCACTATGGAGGATGCTCCACACTCTGACAGTGACTCCGAAGGACCACCAGAGCCTAACATAGTCTGGTCCTGTCAAGCTGTTCATTGGGAGGACAACCGGGACCTACATGGTCCTACACGTTAATACGTGGGAATTTATACCTCCAATAATGAGAACTAAACGTGTAACCCATATAAACTACGAATAGTACCCCTATCACGGACACTTGTAATAGCCCATTGGATATAGGAAAATGTCGTTCGAATATGATTAATATGATCCTCCATAAAGATAGCTTGTTCTCCCTTAACCTGCCTTCTTTCCTAATAACGGAAGGCATCTAAGCCATGCGTAAATACATATGTATATATATATAGGTACACAGTAAAAGAACCCTCCAAGTCTGAAACCGTGTAGCCCTCTCGAATCATGTGTTGGGAGAGCAACCGGTACTTCACGACCTGTGTTATTACCACCAGATGGGTCAGCAAAACTCACAAAACTTCAGGATGTTTTGTGATTGTATGTGTCGTTGAGCATAAAAGATATCCAGCTTTGATTGCACCCGATTAAGAACCACTAATTACACTTGCGGAGAGTAATCTCCGAATGAAACAACATAAAATTCAAAATCAAAATACTATAATGGCCAGAATTCTAATTATCATCAAGAAATTCAAATTTAAGCCTCCTGGCGCAATTCACCCATGTGTATGTTCCCTCCGGGAACATACCCAGGGGGTGGATTGTGGTGGAGCGGGAGAGCACCACCAGGGTGAATTGGAAACCCTTACTGAACTTACTGAACCTATCTGATCAGCGCGTGTGTAGCAGTCTATTGAATTCATACCTTTATATGATTATGTGCAGACAGTATTGATTGACATGAAATAACTGATTGAATTCGGCGTACTTAGGGGAGGCCGTAGGGCCTTCTACAAACCTACACCCTAGTACTGAGGTCTTCAACTCAAACATG
>OJHA01000136.1_pt1 | contig 10927 bp, 8 predicted proteins | sample 1595071 | NCBI WGS metagenome assembly OJHA01 (sample SAMN05416703, study PRJEB24817) | seawater metagenome | isolation source: Sea water | place: Canada:Atlantic | collected 2013-07
CGAGATCAGCCTCGGTCTCGTGGGCTCGGAGATGTGTATAAGAGACAGTTTAAATACAACATTATTTCCAAATTTAGTTAACTCTTTAGCAGGAGGTTTCTTTGGCTACACAATAATTTGGTTAATAATTTTTACTTATAAAAAAATTAGAAATAAAGAAGGAATGGGTTTAGGAGATGCAAAGTTATTGTCTGCAATTGGTTTTTGGTTTGGATGGATGTCAATTCCTTTTATAATATTTTTTTCATCTATAGCAGCACTGATAAGTGTAATTCCAGATTTAATAACTAATAAAAAAAAACTGTCTTCACAAATACCTTTTGGTCCATTTATAATTATTGGAACATTAATCTTTCTTTTTTCAAATGATTATATAAAAATATTTTTAAATTAGAAAATAAAATTAAAAAAAACAAAAAACTAATTACTTAAATGAATATTTTTTTATTTATAAACATTATTATCTCTGCTTTAAATATATTTATTTTAACTTACGCCTATTCATTAAAGTTTTTTCCATCTAAGTGGAGAAAAAAAGTTGATCAAGATACTATTGTGGGCTTAGCAATTATCTTTATATCTATGCTTAATATGTTTGTATGGATTGGTTATTTTTATATTAAAATATTTTGGTCTTAAAAAAATAGTATAAAAGACTTTTGATTTAAAATCCTACGTCTCTCCAACCACCCTTATTAGATAAAACTTCTCCCGCTAATGCCAATATTGAATAAAGTGTATTTTCATTATCACTTGGGCCTGCAACGTTTCCAAATAATTTGTCTCCAAATATTACTAATTCAGATAACACCCCTTCTCTTACAAAGGTACAATTTTTTCCATTAGCTTCTGAACCTTTAACTAATTTGTGTGAATTATTAGTTCCACACTCATCATCTGCAGCACAAATATATGCATTTCCAATATTACATCTATTTGACCCTGGGGCTGGTTCGTATACTGGAAAATAAACTTGTCCTTTAAATAAAGTTGGAGGTGCTGAAGCTTTTCTATGAGTATTATTGATTTGGTCATCTAAATGAATTACCCAAGCACTTTCTGAGTCTGGACATGAGCTTCCATCAGTATCTCCTGTAACATCAGAACAAACGTCTGCATCATCAATTGATCTAGCATTATTTGCTCCTTGATGCGCTATTAATGTAAAAGATTCATCATTATATGATGGAACAACAACACCGTTTAAATGTTTAAAATTGGGGAAATCAAAATCTCTAATGCCATACAAAATATTATCCATAAATTGCCCTTTATCTCCTAGCTGATTAAAGTCGCCAGTTCCTCCAAACAACCAAAAATCTTTTGTGGTAACTCCTACACCTGCATCCATTGAGAAAAATGTATATCTTTTGTTCGTAGTGTTGGCATCTAATCTAAACAATGTTGTTTGATCGAATAATTCAGCGTCATTCACCGTAGAGTCGGTTAAGTTTATTTTTGTAATTTTACCTTCTCTATCATTTATGTAAACCATTGCTCCACGCCATGGAATTCCAAAGGCTGTATCTGGTGTAATGACAAGTGGGGAAGTTGGTATAGCATTGTTAATATCACTACCATTGAGTGTTTCAATTACATCATTTCCAAGAGCCACACCTTCTGGTGATGTATCAATAATTGTAATCGGTCCACCATTAGCTTCAGCACCATAAATTCTTCCAGGTTCATCTAGGTCATTTAATTCAACTAAAAATAAAGCAGAGCCAGCACATAAATTGTTATTAGCCATTCCACCACCCATGATTGCTACATATTTGTCATTTGCTGGGTCAGCACTATCACCTTCAATATCAGAGGGTAACCTTGCAATTCTTGGTGTAGACCAAGTCTCACCTAATTTACTATAATCAAAAGCAGGGTCAATTCCTCTTTCTGCTGTACATGATGTTTGAACAAAAATATTGTTTGTTGTTCTCTCTTCGTTTGAACTTTGACCTATATTAAAAATCTTATCTTCGTTAAAAGTAATTACCAACTCACCATTTAGCATTCTTGCATCTGAAAATGTAACTGGTGAAAATTCACCTCCAACCATCTCTGTAACATTTAACATATTAGGGTCTATTGCTTGATTGTTTGGAGTGTTAAGTATTAAATCATTAAAAGTTAAGGTTCGTCCTATATAACAAGACGAAGTTCCATTAGTTGCAAAATTTCCACTCACCTCAGCATTAGTCTGGCACACTGCATTTAGATCTCGAGTTGTAAAAGTTGTTGAGTCGGTACCTCCATCGGCTTGAACCAATCCATTATAATTTGAAGTTACTTTTTTGGCTTCAACTGACCTACTAATATTAGCGGAACCTGAAGAATATTCTTCCTCCCTAATACTTCCTTCATGATCTGCGATATAGACCATATTATTTATGTAATCATTATAAACAGTGAACATGTGTAATGGTCCTGCACCATCTTTTACTATTGGATTTGTAACATCTAATACTGAAAAACCTGCTCCACCTCTTCCAAACGGAACAAATAATATACTATGCCAACTTTTTGCTCCCTCAATATTACCCTCAGGAGTTAAGCCTTTCATAAATACATCATGGACAACTGGAGAACCGTCTACTCCAAATATTGCATTACTACCTCCTTTACCATTAACTCTTCCATCAAGGCTAGAGTTAATGATTGTAGGTAGTTTTCCAATTAATAGTGGTGGAAGAAATGCCCATTCTTCGTCTCCCGTTTGGGCATTAAATGCATGAAGCAATCCACTATTTGATCCTGCATATAAAACATCTCTTCTAGTTGCATATGAATTTTTAAAAGCTTGATAATTGTTTGTTGCTCTAAAATAAGCTTCTTGGTTGTTATCAGTAAATTTTAAATCACCATCTGGTGCACCAACTTCAATTAACTGAGAATGATATATGTCACCAAGTACATGATCTCTTAACTCAGTAGTTATACAATCTCCATCATAATCAAAAAAATCTTGGCCAGCTAAAAAGCGCAAAAGACCATTACGTTCCTCTGTTGTGGTATCATCTCCAGTACATGTTGAGCTTGAAGTGTAATAATTATTAATCTGATAGCCCAACTTTTCCATCTCAGTTTCTAAAAGTGGTGCGTTTGTTTCATTAACATTATCCCAATTTCCAATATAGTTTGCATCGCTACTTCCAATTGCTGTCCATATATTTCTACCATCTGCATTACCAGGATCAGCTGTTCCACCAGCTGATTGTAATTTTACACGTTTTGCTGCATCCCAATTTCCTGGACTGTTTTCATCATGATCAACTGTTCCGTCTGAGTTCAATGTTTTTCTTAAGATAGTTCCCTGCCATTCACCATATTGTTCGTAAGCAAATTGCGCTTGATACAATGAGCCTCCTTGCTGAATAGTTGCTGTAATTGATGGAGCAGTAAATGACAAACGTTCAGCTAAGATTTGTCTAATTTTTTGTGCAAGTGTTGTTTGAAGTTCTAAAGGAGTTTTGGCTACAATTGTGGCCTCACAGTCTTGATTTCCAGCAGCATCGCATGAACCAACTACAGCTAATTCATCAAATTGTGTCATTCCAGCATCCCTTATGCCAGGTCCATAAGCAACCATTAAACTTTTGACACCTAAATCAGTTCTTAATTTTGTAAGTCTATCTTTAGTCTCTCCGATACCACCATCTGAATCTGTCCCTGTACCAGACATCATACCATCACCAATAACAATTACATAATTTAACTGACAATCAGAGTCTGGATCGTGAGGAGATACAGGGCCAAAAAAATAATCATGAGCAATTTGAGAAAAGGCTTCAGAGTCTGTTCCAAAGCTTGTGTTAATAGTTTGAACAACTTGAATAGCTCTATTAGCACCCTCTGGACTAATCCCAACATTTAAACAAGAATTTATTGAACATACTTCACTTGTACCTGCTGGATGGATCCCTTTCCAACCTTCATAATATTGACACCTTGTATCATTTCTATGACAGTAGCCTCCACCCCCAGGGTTTCTGTTTTTGGAGTAGGCTTTTTCACCAGCATTCCAATGACCAAAACCAAAATTTGCACCACTAGTTAAGCTGCTATCAGATAAAACTGCAATAATTGCTTTTTTGGCCCCATCCATTCTTGAGTCTAGCGTTCCCCCATATGCAATTTGCCAGGCATCATCTTTGTTAGCTGCAGTAAAACGGCTTTCAGTTAATTCATCAACATGACCACTGTGGCTAAATATAATTCTGTCCCCTACTATATTTAGAGCGCTCACACTATCTGTTATTCTAATATCTTCAGCATCTAAACTTCCTGCAGTTTCGTCACGGTTTGAATTTGAATTAGGGGTTCCTGCAGTGACTGTTGCTGTACAAACTGTATCTGAAGTCCATTCAACCCTTTGAACTGTATTGTTTCTACCTGCAACATACATTACATCATCATCGCTACTCGATATATCAAAATTCTGAATATCTCTTACTTGGGTTCCAGTAGCACCAGCAGATCCACTACACTTCCTAAAATGAAAAGCGCTGCTTTGTTGAATTACTGGCACTCCATTAACTATTGTTGTTTGATAACCATATACATGGTTATCATCAGAAACATACATTACAGTTGAGTCGCTATTTAACCTTAAACGAGCTCCATCGTATAATCTTCCATATTGAGTGGTTCTATTTTTACCTCTGTCTGTTACTTTTCCACATTTTCCATCATTTAAATTACAAGTTTGTTGGTAAGCATTATTACCCTCTCTACCATAGGCTGCTACAATAATATCTCCATCAGCATCAATACTAATATCAAAACCCCTAGGTCTATGACCATTAGCATTAACACCATCTATATTCATAGCAAGTCTGCATCTATATTGATCGTCGACAGCAATAATGGAACTACGATTATTTTTTGGTTGATATTGACCTATAAATAAAAGATTTTCATTACTAATATTGGTTCCACCAACAGTTACTCCAGTTACATAACGTACTTCATGCAACATTCTATTTTCTGTAACCCTGTAATTGGTTCCTCTGCCTCTATGATTTATATTATTGTCACAAGTCCGGTCAGTATCATCATTAGCCCACCATATAGATCTTTCATAAGTATCTCCATTATCTTTTTTCCCTGAAAAGTTAATTCTCTCTCCTGAAGAATTAACCATATATAATCCCCCATCCTGCTTAGAAGCATTCGTAAAAACTCTATTGCCGTTCCAATCAGTAGCTGCTGAAGTGAGGGCTGGAAAACCATCTCCAATTCTAGCAGTCATACTAGCAGAGCTATCTAATAAAATTAAAATATTAGCTGGCACATCACCCTCTCCAGAGCCTGGGGGTAATGGTTTTGCATTTGTAAATTGATTAAAGTTTAAAATTAAAATCAATAAGCCTAATATTTTATATATTTTTTTCATAAATTAAAATTTCTACTACATCATAATTTCTTGGACATTGGGTCCAAACAAAAACTGCTTAAACTCAGGTTTAGAGATGGTTAAGGTTTCATAATTTCCATCTATAAATTCAACTCGCCCATAAACTACATTCTCACCAAAAGATGATAAGGTTGTTCCTCCAGTCCATTTTTCATCAATATCCTCCTCAGTTGAGTAGCCTAAATAAATTTTAGCAAAATTTAAAATTTTACCATTTTTGGCTTCACCATATGGGCCCTCAATTTCAGTTGCAATAATTTTGCCCTCTTTAATAAATACTTTTATCAAAGTATTTTCTAATTCAGAGTTCTCACATAAACTTAGGCTGTCATATTCTTTAACTAAGGTAAAAGAATCGCTACCTTCATAAGTGGGGTCATCAAGATAATCATATTTTTCGATAATATTTAAAATTGGAGTGCCAATCTCCTCTTTTAAAAATTCACATGCAACACTAACATTTGGTGCACTAAAATTTATTAAAAACAACATTAAACTTATTTTAAATAAAAATTTCATACAATTTTTTAAACAAATTAAGAATATTAATAAATCTAAATATCTTTCTTTGTCCCCATTTTAGGTCTTAACCTGATAATATAACTAATGTTTCTAGAGGTATTAAGATTTCAGGATCATCTATATCAGTAAGCGCTGATCCTTTTGGCATTAAATATCCACACCCATATAATTTATATGCATTCCCCTGCTGTTGAGCATTAGTTGATGTTTTTTTTAAACTAGTACCAGCACCCTTAAACGTTGATCTTCCAACATTGATCACAAAAAATTCCCATCTATATCTTTTCATATGTTCAATTTCTTTATCAGGAGCAATCTCAGCAGTTAATATCGGCTCAATTAATTCTCCAAAATTCCAAAGAGTTTGATGGACAGCTACTAATGTGTTGCCATCTCCGTCTTTAATTAAGTTTCTAAAACTATTAGAGCAAGGGGTACTCGATACATTAATAATATTTGTTGGTATGCCTCTACCATTTGGCCAAGAAGAGCTCGCATCTGTATGCCTTGCAAACCCACCATTGCTGGATGCTAAAGATTGTAATTGACTAACATAATCATTGTGTGCTTGTAATTCTTCAGCCGTTGCTCCAGCACCAGGAGATGTCAATGTAGCAGGATCTACCCAAGGGCCAATCATTTGATTAATAACATATTTCTCAGCTTCAATTAAAGCATGTTCCGCCACATAAAAAGTTTGTTGATATTCATCACTAGTATTATTGCTTTGATGGTCACTAGAAGAAATAACAATCAAGCTCCCTCCCATAAGAGACATCACTAATAAAAGTACAAGTGATAAAATAAGAGTAAAACCTTTTTGATTATTTTTATTCATTAAAAAATTCCATCATCAATAATGTTTCTTGTATAAACTGTAACAACTACGCTATCCCTTAAATACCTATCTGAATATTTTTTAATTGCTCTTGAAAATCCGCTTAACTGTCTTTCATTACCTTCTCTTGCTTCAAACCTAAAAAATTCATTTTCAGATCTAAATGCTAATCTAATATCTACAGATCTAATCTTATATAAATTTTGTCTAGCACTATAATCAGATGGACTAGGGTCAGGTGAAAGTTTTCTTCCCTCTTGATCAAGAGCTATAAACTCCATATCTTCAACGTAATCTTTAACGAGTTGTTCGTGGTAACATTCAGTACAATCACTAACCCAATCACCTTCTGTAGGCCACGATGCAGTCTCTGAATCTCTTTGTTGTTTCCAGCTAATCTTAGATTTATAAACAGCATATCTTGGATTGCTGTCATCTGAATCAGAAACTGGTAAGGCATAATAAGTTAATTTATATCTTTTATAAGGTTGAAGTTTGTCGTTTTGATTAAAATCATCAAAAACAATATGAATTTTATCACAACACAAATCTCCAGCATTATTTTTAGTAACTGTTGGATCGGTGCCATCAATATTGTGACCTAATTCATTTGCAATAATAACTATGGGGTCGTGATTTTCTTTAATTGAAGTAGTACCCCCAACAAATTCTAAGTAACTTTGTTCGGGGTAACCTAATTCATTAGTTCCAAGATAATATTTAAATCCTGACATTCTAATATCTCGAATTAACAATTCTACTAAATCTCTTGATGATCTACTGATCTTTGCTTTATCAACAACTTGATTGTAACTATTATTAACAATTGTGTAAGTTGAGTACATGGCAGCCATCATCAATGATGAAACAACAATTCCAATTAAAATTTCAACTAAAGTAAGCCCTGCTATACTTTTTAGATATTTTTTTTTCATACTAATCTGAGGAATCGCTTGTAGTTGTTTTTATATTGTAATCTGATTGAAAATATAAATATTTTCTTTTTTTTCCATTATTTAAAAGCATCTCAACTCTACTAATATAAATTGGGTCATCAAAAACTAAATCATTTTTATATGTACAGCTTCCCCATCTGCATACTTTAAATGTTTCTAGTTTTTTTGTTTCATTATTGCTTTTACATTTCAAAAATCTATTTTCATTAAATATCATGTCCCATTTTGCTTCTTTGTTTCTTGGGGCATCATTTTCTTGAGTTTGATAAATATTGTCAGTATTAGTGTTACCTGAGCCTGTTGATGAATTTCCACAACTCAAACTTGCGTTCCAACCATTAGTGTTTAAATGTTCTGAAAATTTTTTTAAACCACTTGCGTCACTTCCGTCTGCAAACGACATTGAGCCATCATTATTAAATACAATATTTTCATTATCAGAATTGGTGCCATACAAAGTGTTTTTGCTACCAATAACATCTTCGGCTATCATTTCAGTTAAATAGTTTGCTTTAGTTCTGTCTCCTGAATTATCAATAGATTGTACTGAAAAGTTAGTCATTTGCAGAATTGCTATAAAACCAATTCCAACAATAGCGGTTGATACCAATGCTTCTAATATGGATAAACCAGAAATTTTAGATTTATTTTTTTTCATATTATTGCTCAATCCATTCTGCATCTCTTTTATTCCATTTCTCAAGTTTGATATTTCCAAATCTTGACCACTCTATAACATATAAATGATCATGTTCTGTTGTCGGTTCACCTGTCACGTTATCTATATCACATTGAGATCTTGTATTTGATCTATTACAAATAAATAAATAGCTATCTACAATTACATCATCTCCTGATGATGAAACCAATTCACCGTTACCACTATACCATTGATCATTCTTACCAAAACAAACTGCTCCTACATCGTCACGCCATGTAGTTGCAACGTTGTCTAAAACTATCTGTCTTACTTCTATTTTATCTAAATCAATTATTTGATCTCTATTTGGGTCTGGATCTTCATCCCAGTATGGTTTTTTAACAACAGCGTCTTCAGCAGCTTCATCAACAGCTTCAACTGGTGCAGTTGGTAAAGTAATTTTACATCGTCCATTTGGTTCCACCCACCAGGTACTTCCTTCAGTATTAAGAAGTGTAGCAAGTGTTTTTGGTTTCATTCCTTTTGAAGTTACAATTAACACATCATCTTCTTCCACATCTACTTGGACAAATGCATATTGGCCTCTTTGAACTTGTGCGTTTATTCCCTCGATTAAAGATTTTATTTTAACTACAGAATTTCTAGTCTCTCTATCTTTTCGCCAATCTGAAAAATTTGGATAAGCAACAGCGGAGAGGACGCCAATAATTGCTATGACAATAAGTAATTCAAGGACATTAAATCCTTTAATCTTCTCGTCCTGCACTCGCATCTATCTTACCTGCCTTAACTAATTCTTCTAATGATTTAGTCATAGTAATCATACCATCTCTCACAGAAGTTTGCATGATGCTAGGTATTTGATGAATTTTAGCTTCTCTAATTAAGTTTTGAATTGGAGGCGTACACTTCATCACTTCAAACGCTGCACAACGGCCTTGACCATCTTTAGTTTTAAGAAGTCTTTGAGTAACCACCATCTTTAAAGAAGAAGATATCTGTGCTCTTATTTGAGCTTGTTGCTCAGGTGGAAAAACGTCAATAATTCTATTTATTGTATTAGGAGCACCACTAGTGTGAAGGGTTCCAAAAACTAAGTGTCCTGTTTCAGCAGCAGTCAGTGCAAGTGAAACAGTTTCCAAGTCTCTCATCTCACCAACTAGAATTACATCTGGATCTTCTCTAAGTGCTGCCTTTAATGCACTAGAAAATGTTTTGGTTTGTTTGCCTACTTCTCTATGAGACACGATACTTTTTAAATCTTTATGAATAAATTCAACTGGATCTTCAACTGTAATAATATTTGCAGTTTTGGTCTTATTAATTTCATTTATAATAGCTGCAAGTGTTGTTGACTTACCAGACCCTGTAGGTCCAGTTACTAAAACTAATCCTTTATGCATATCTACAATATCATAAAGAACTTGGGGTAAATCAAATTGTTCCATTTCAGGAATTACACTCTCTACTCTTCTTAATACAGCGGCTGTTCCTTGAATAGTTTTGTAAAAATTAGCTCTAAATCTTAATCCACTTAATGTAACTGATGAATCTAACTCATGAGTTTCACTAAACTTATTCATTTCAGTTTCATTACAATTAGTCGATAACAAATCTTGAAGATCTTGTTCTTTGACAACTATCTCTGGAATTTTATGTATTTCTCCAGTTTGTCTAAATGCTAATGGCCAACCACTTCTAATATGAAAATCTGAAATTTTTTTATTATTTTTTGCTAATTCTTCTAATTTTTCAAACATCTTAAATTTCTATATACAAATATTAATAGAAACAATGTTTACTTAGTTTTGTGTGCCCAAAACGAGTTATTTTTTTTATATTTATAGGTGGTTACGTACTCAAAATAGATACTAGTAAAAAACTTTATTTAATTACAGAACTTTCCAATCTGTTTCAAAGGTAACATAGTTAACCTGAATGCATCGTCTTTCTTTAACTATTTTCTTTTTTTCCATACCATGCCAAGTATTCGGCCCACTGGTAAACATGTATCCATAATTATTTTTGTAAGGAACTGTTTTAACCTTTTCTAATTTTTCATTATAAAAATCTGTTCCAAGTTCTTCAGACTCGTTAGCATTATTTACAAATATTAATCCAGACATCAGTTTTTCTTTAATATCACAATGAGGCTTTAACCAAAAACCCTCCCTATCACAAATAACTTCAACTCTAACATATGAGTTCGATAAATCTCTATCGATCATTTTTGAAATAGTTCCATGAACTTCCTTGGATTGAAGTTCTTTAATAAATTTTACTAAGTTTGGAAATTTTTTTTCATTTTCATTTGTTACAAAGCATCTAAATTTTATTGCTTCACCACCTGAAGCTATCCCCTCTCTAAACTCTGCAGCACCACCATCAATTGCTCTGGTGCCATCATAATTAAGATTGTGCTTACTTACATCTGGAATATCAGCTTTAATAATTTCCTCAATGGCCCCATCAGATAAAGCATTATTATATTCCCAGTGATCAAAAGGAAATTCATGTTTTTTAGATTGGTTTTGAAT
>OJHA01000137.1_pt1 | contig 10912 bp, 7 predicted proteins | sample 1595071 | NCBI WGS metagenome assembly OJHA01 (sample SAMN05416703, study PRJEB24817) | seawater metagenome | isolation source: Sea water | place: Canada:Atlantic | collected 2013-07
ATCTACACCTCTCTATTCGTCGGCAGCGTCAGATGTGTATAAGAGACAGACTTAAATCCCTGGGTTTTTTTAAGCCAAAGATTTGCACATAATGCTAAATAATTTGATGATTTTTCATCATCAGTACTTATGCTCTTTAATTCTAAGTACTCAGTTATATTTTTTTTGGCACCGGGGTAGGCATTGGAGCCTAAAATTTCAACACGAGACATCTCTAGCTCATTGAAAACCATTCTAGCTTGCAGATTAAGAGCCACCTCAGAGGTATTTTTATGATATTGATACCAAAAAGCTTGGAAATCAGATTCTCCTCTCCATGCTGCTAGATCCTTTGTAGACCTAGGAATAGAAGAAATAATTGCTTGGCCAGGACTTGGAGGTCTTTGTGATATTCCTGTCTTTGAAGATAAATCTTTTCTTTTAGCAATCGCTTTTACTGAAGAAAGAGCTGCCTCATGAAGACGATCTCTATTTTTTATCCAAGCCATGAATTATCTATTTCTCAGAGCCGTCACTTTCAATATCAATATCAAAACATCTCTGAAAATATTCACAAATAATTGGCTTTTCCATTTCATCACATTTATTAAGAAAGGTTAATTTAAAAGAGGCGACCACATCTTTAAAAATCTTAAAATTTTGCGCCCATGAAATAACTGTTCTTGGAGACATTAAAATAGAAATATCACCATTACCGAAACCTGTTCGTGTGAGGTTCGCTAACTTAATCATATTCTTTAGAATCTCTTCATTTTTTGAAGTTTTAAAATTGCCTATTTGTGAAATTACAACTTTGTATTCTTGCTTAGGATCAAGATAGTTTAGTGATGACAAAATATGCCACCTATCCATCTGACCTTGGTTAATCTGCTGTGTACCATGATAAAGACCGGTAACATCGCCTAATCCAACGGTATTTGTTGTTGCAAAAAGTCTGAATGAGGGGTGAGGACTTATTACCTTGTTTTGATCTAGCAGTGTAAGTTTACCTTCTACTTCAAGTATCCTTTGAATTACAAACATCACATCAGGCCGACCTGCATCATACTCATCAAAGACAAGTGCAACAGGGTTTTGAATTGACCAGGGTAGAAGCCCTTCTTGAAATTCCGTGATTTGTTTGCCGTCTTTCAGTTTTATAGCATCTTTTCCAAGAAGATCAATTCTACTAATATGGCTGTCTAAATTAATCCTGACACAAGGCCAGTTTAGTCTAGCTGCAACCTGTTCTATATGTGTTGATTTACCCGTTCCATGAAAACCTTGAATCATGACTCTTCTGTTATGCTCGAATCCGGCTAATATAGATAGCGTTGTCTCTTTATCAAATACATACCCTTCATCTATCTCAGGCACCCATTCTGTTTTATCTTTAAATCCTTTAACAAATAACTTTGAATCAATATTAAAGGTCTTAGAAACATCTATCTTTACACTGGGTTTATTTGGAAGCTCAATTTTGCTATTAGTTGTCATGTATTTTCATGGTTTTTCTTAATGGTGTTACATAATACTTTTAGAGGCGAAAAAGTTCTAGCCTTTATTAACAATAGATTAGATATCAAGCTTGCTATAATCTATAGATACATCAACTAACTCGGAAACAAAAGAACAATGGAAGATAAAGGAAATCTCTTAAATGATTGCTTGAAACTTTTTTCACTTAATAAAATTGATAGAGACATTTTTAGCTGGACAGGAAAAAATGTTGGCTGGGCGAGAGTTTTCGGAGGACAGGTCATGGCACAAACTCTTATTGCTGCATATGAAACTATAGAGAAAGATCATTATGCACATTCTTTCCATTCTTATTTCTTGAGACCAGGGCAGATGGATAAGCCTATTATTTTTACCGTCGATAGGATTAGAGACGGCAAAAGCTTTACTACAAGAACTGTAAAAGCCATCCAGGATGGAGAAGCAATTTTTAACTGTTCAGTTTCGTTCCAGAAAAGAGAAGAGGGCCTAAGCCATCAAATACCAATGCCTGATCTTCCAGGCCCCGAGGGTCTAAAAAATGAATTAGAAATCAGAGAAGATATATCCAAAGATTTAACGATTAATAAAGATGATCTCCCGCTTTTTTTAAGAAAAAGAGAGGTCGAAATGAGGCCTATTGAAATCTATGACTATGCAAATCCTAAAAAATCACCGCCTTATAGGCATACCTGGATCAGACCAGATGGCGTAATGCCAGATGATGAAAAAATACAACAAGCATTCTTACTTTATATATCAGATATGGGACTTTTAGCTGCTGCAAATCAACCGCATGGAAGAAATTTTCTAACAAAAAATCTTCAAGTTGCTAGTCTGGATCATGCAATGTGGTTTCATCAAAAATTAGATTTTAATGATTGGGTTTTGTATGCAATTGATAGTCCTTATTCTGGAAATTCGAGAGGTTTTTGTAAAGGATCAATTTATTCAAGAGATGGTAAATTAATAGCCTCGTGCACTCAAGAGGGGTTAATGAGACTTTGGCCAGAAGATAAATAGAGTAACTATCTTTCCCTAATAATATCAGTTAGATAACTAACTTTTTCTGGATCTATGTCCGGGGTAATGCCATGGCCTAGATTAAAAATATAACCAGGATAATTCTGAAAAGCATCCAATATTTTGTATGTCTCTCTTTTAATTATGTCATTAGATTCCAACAAGATCTTTGGATTTAAATTTCCCTGTAATGAGACTTTACCAGAGAGATAAGTAAAATCTTTTGGCTCCATACTCCAGTAAAGACTTAGGCAGTCTGTATTGGTATTTACTATGATTTCCGTTGAACACCTTGGCTCTCTAGCAAATAGAATTATTGGTATGGATGAGGTTACGGGATCATTTTTTAATGAGGCTATCAGTGAAGAGATATAATTTAATGAATAATTTTGGTAGTCGGATTCGGTAAGAAGATTGGCCCAGGAATCAAATATCTGAATAACATCAGCTCCTGCTTTAACTTGCTCTCTAAGATATATAAAACATGCATCTGTAAGTTTTTGTAAAAAAATATGCGCTTCTATATTATTATTCTCAATAAATTTTTTTGTGATACTAAAATCTTTTGATGATCTTCCTTCGATTGAATAAGCAGCTAAAGTCCAAGGACTTCCACAAAAGCCTATTAAAGGAATATCTTTTGGAAGAGCTGACCTTATATTGCTTACAGCCTTATAGACATATGAAAGTTTATCAGCATCAAAAGGCTCAATGTCATGAACATCCTGAGCATTCCTTATTGGATTATCAAAAACAGGTCCTTCGCCCTCTAAAAATTTAACCTTTAGGTCCATGGCGTCAGGTATTGTTAATATGTCTGAGAACAAAATCGAAGCATCTAATTCAAATTTATTCATTGGCTGGAGTGCAAGTTCGCAACAAACATCAGGGTCTTTGCACATGTCGAGGAAATTCTTAAATCCTTTTCTTACAGCTCTATATTCTGGCATATACCTTCCGGCTTGTCTCATATACCAAATAGGGGGAGTTAAAAGTTTTTCCTTATTTAAAGCCTTAAGAAATATAGAGTTAGAAATCGTCATGACACATATTTTATAATACTTTTAGCCGCTTCACGTCCTTCCCATATAGCTGTAACAACTAAATCCGAGCCTCTGACCATATCGCCACCTGAAAATATTTTTTTATTTGATGTTTGAAATTTATATTCTTGATGTTCTTCTGCAATGACAAGACCGCTGTTATGAGTATTTATATTAAATTTATCAAACCATTCTGATGGGCTTGCTCTGAAACCAAAAGCTATAACGACTGCATCTGCCTCATATATTGTTTCTGAGCCAGGAATAGGTATCGGAACCCTCCTGCCATTTTGATCAGGCTCCCCTAATTGTGTTTTAACAATCTTCACACCTTCAACTTTATCAGTGCCTATTATATCTATTGGTTGAATATTAAATTCAAACTGAACACCTTCTTCCTTTGCGTTTTGTACTTCTCTTTTTGATCCAGGCATATTTGCTTCATCTCTTCTATATAAACATTGCACAGATTTAGCTCCCTGTCTTATTGCGGTTCTATTGCAGTCCATTGCAGTATCACCACCACCCAGGACTATAACTTTTTTACCTTTAAGGTTAATAAAATCTTTTTTGTTTTTTTGAAGCTTAAGAAGTTTTTTAGTACTAGAGATTAGATAATCAATAGCCTTATGAACTCCGTTTAGCTTTTCACCTCCAAAGCCTCCTTCTAGAGACGTATATGTACCCATTGCTAGAAAAACAGCGTCATAATCTTCATATAATTTTTTGAAAGGAATATCTTTTCCAACTTCCTTTCCTAAATGAAATTCCACTCCCATTTCTTCTAGAATTTTCCTCCTTCTTCTTACTACAGATTTCTCAAGTTTAAATTCAGGAATTCCAAAAGTTAAAAGTCCACCTATCTCCTCATTTTTATCAAAAACATGACTGTGCACCCCTGATCTTGTTAGGACATCAGCACAGGCTATTCCAGCTGGACCTGATCCCACTATAGCCACTTTCTTATCAGTCCAGTTTCTATAGGACATATCAGGCTTCCAGCCCATTTCGAAAGCTTTCTCCATTATATATTTCTCAGTTGATCCAATGGTAACTGCTCCAAAACCATCATTAAGAGTACAAGCGCCTTCACATAGTCTATCTTGTGGACAAACTCTACCGCACACCTCAGGCAGACTATTTGTTGAATGGCATAATTCAGCTGCTTCAATGATATTTCCTTCATTTACAAGTTTTAACCAGTCAGGAATATAGTTATGAACAGGGCATTTCCATTCGCAATAAGGATTTCCACAATCTAAACATCTATGGGCTTGATTGGAAGCCTGGGTCTGATTATATTCACTATAAATTTCGACAAAGCTTATCTTTCTCTCATCTGCAGATTTTTTAATTGGATCAAATCGACCAACTTCTAAAAATTGGAAATCATTATCAAGCTTTTCATGAGCAATATATTCATCTCTTCCATAAGAGCTTTTAGAGGGAAGTGATTGAGATTGGTTGCCTATAATCTCATCTCGCCATTCATATAATTTAGCTTTAGCCTCATTTAAATCAGAAATAGGGGCAAATGATTTAGTTTTATACTTTCCATTAACTCTTAACTTGCCATAAAAATATGGAGACTTGGGTTGTGTGAAAAGCAAAAGACCTTTCTCAACTCTATATTGCTTATTTTTATTTTTCATATATGGGAAGAACTTAGTATGACATAGTATGACATTTACAGGATGGAATTGGTATATTTTTATGTTAGAATTGAGTTCATCAATATATTTTTTATATGCCAGGACTATACAAAAAAGAAGACTTTAAAGATAACTGCGGATTTGGACTTGTTTCCAATATCGATGGCATTAAATCTCACAAAGTAATTACAAACTCTATAAATGCTTTAACTAGTATGACTCATAGGGGTGGCGTTGGATCTGATGGAAAGACTGGAGATGGCTGTGGTTTATTGTTTGATATAGATCATGATTATTTTAGAAATGCCGTATCCAATGAATTAGACATTAAGTTACCTGAAATTTTTGCTGTTGGTCAATTATTTTTTAACAATAAAATAGCAGACATCCTTCCTGAAATAAATAAAATTCTTAAAAATGAAAAACTATCTTTATCTGCCATCAGAAAAGTCCCAGTTAAAAAAAATATTCTTGGAAAAATAGCTCTAGACTGTTCGCCAAATATATATCAGTTATTTATTTCACCATCTGAAAAAGTCTTTAACGAGCAAAATTTTGATACTAATTTATTGCAAGCAAGAAAATTCATTGAAGAGATATTTTTTGATGATGAGATCTTATATTTTTGTAGCTTTTCATCAAAGACTATTGTTTACAAGGGGTTAATGTTACCCAATGCTATAAAGGAATTTTATTTAGATTTACAGCACAAAGACCTCACTGCCTCTTCTTGTGTATTTCATCAAAGGTTTTCAACTAACACGAGTCCTAGATGGCATTTAGCTCAACCTTTTAGAATGCTTGCACATAATGGAGAAATTAATGCCATTCAGGGAAATAGAAACTGGGTAAAAGCTCGGTCTTCTAAATTTATTACACCGCTAATTCCAAAAATTCAAAAATTCAAACAGCTCGTTAACGATACTGGTTCTGACTCATCATCTTTAGATAACATGATTGAGTTATTGATAAAAGGTGGAGTTAATATATTTAGAGCTATCAGAATGGTAATGCCGCCCGCATGGCAAAATACCCAATCTTTAGATGCTGATATAAGAGCTTTTCATGAATATAACTCTATGCATATGGAGCCATGGGACGGACCCGCTGGAATAGTAATGTCAGATGGTAAGTGGTCAATATGCATGCTAGATAGGAACGGGCTTAGACCGGCAAGGTATCAAATTGATGATAAAAACATTATTACCATTGCTTCTGAAACTGGCGTGAATCCTATAGATAGCAAAAATATTCTTGTGAAAGGAAGAGTTCAACCCGGAGGTATTATTGCTATAAATACCCAAACTGGTGAAATCTTCAACGAGAATCCTATAGATGACGTGCTTAAAGATAAGAAGCCTTATAGAAAATGGTTAAAAGAAAATGCTATTTATATTGAATCAAGTCTAGATTCATATGAGGGCCCTGGCTTAAAACAAATGCCAGCTAATGATTTTTTAAAAACTACAAAATTATTCTTACTTTACAAGGAAGAGAGATCATCAGTTATCAAACCACTTGCAGTTGACTCTCAAGAGGGAACTGGCTCAATGGGTGATGACACTGCGCTAGCGGTTATGAGTAAGATGCATAGACAGCTATATGATTTTTTTAGACAGCAGTTTGCACAAGTAACAAATCCACCGATAGATTCATTAAGAGAAGTTGGTGTCATGTCATTAGAGACATGCTTTGGTCCAGAGTTAAACATATATGAAGAATCTGAAAATCATGCAAAGAGGTTAGTTACGACATCACCTGTTCTATCTTATAAAAAACTTCAATCTATTATTAATAACTCATATTTCAATTCAAAAGAAATATCACTTTCATACGATAGAAATATATCGCTTGAAAAAGCTATAAAAAACTTACAAAACGAAGTTGTGAAATACGTGAAAGAAGATAATCCAATTATCCATCTTGTTGAGGAACTTCCAGAGCCAGGAAGGCTACCCATTAACGCACTTTTAGCAGTTGGTGGAGTTCATCAAGAGTTAGTTAAGATTGGATTGAGATCAGATGCAAATATAATAGTTTCGTCCTCTTCGGCCCGAGACACTCATCAAATTGCATGCTTGATAGGCTTTGGAGCAACAGCGGTTTATCCAACACTGGCATATCAAACAATTTTAGACTTGACTCAAAGGAATGAGCTAAAAGGGTCTCCACATGAAAACTGTGCTAGATATAGGAAGGGAGTAAACAAAGGCCTTCTTAAAATTATTTCAAAGATGGGCATTTCAACAATTTCTAGCTATCGTGGATCTCAGTTATTTGAAATAGTTGGGTTGGACAAGGATATTGTTGATTTATGTTTTAAAAATACAACAAGTAGAGTTAGGGGAAGAAACTTCAAAGATCTTGATAAGGAGTTACGTGTTCTTGACGATTATGCAAGATCGAATCTATCTGACATGAGTGTTGGAGGTCTTTTGAAATATATTCATGGCGGTGAGTATCATGCTTACAACCCTGAGATTGTAAAAAAACTTCAAGATGCTACGGCAACAGGATTAGAAACCACTTATAAAGAGTATGCTCATCTTGTAGATTCCAGACCCCCAGCTATGCTTAGAGATTTACTTGAAGTTAGTTCAAATAACATAAAAATAGATCTTAAAAAGGTTGAGTCAGAAAAAAATATTTTAACTAGATTTGATTCTGCTGGAATGAGTTTAGGAGCTATATCTCCTAAAGCCCATGAAACTTTAGCTGAAGCAATGAATGCTTTAGGTGCAAGATCAAATTCTGGTGAAGGTGGTGAGGCATCTGAAAGATACGGTACCTCAAAAATGTCAAAGATTAAACAAGTTGCATCAGGAAGGTTTGGGGTTACACCTCATTACTTGGTCAATGCAGAAGTATTACAAATTAAAATTGCTCAGGGCGCCAAGCCAGGAGAGGGCGGCCAGTTACCAGGAGGTAAGGTAAATAAATTAATTGCTAAATTAAGATATTCAACCCAAGGAGTTACATTAATTTCACCTCCTCCTCATCATGATATTTATTCTATAGAAGATTTAGCCCAGCTTATTTACGATCTTAAAGAAGTTAATCCAAAGGCATTAGTATCAGTAAAGCTAGTTTCTGAGCCAGGCGTCGGAACGATAGCTTCAGGAGTAGCCAAAGCATATGCAGATTTAATTACAATCTCAGGTCATGACGGTGGAACTGGAGCAAGTCCCTTGACGTCAATAAGATATGCAGGTTCTCCATGGGAACTTGGCTTGGCAGAGGCTCATCAAAGCTTAAGAAATAGCGGTCTCAGACATAAGGTAAGGCTTCAAGCCGATGGTGGAATGAAGACAGGGTTGGATGTAATTAAGGCAGCCATTCTCGGAGCAGAATCTTTTGGTTTTGGAACAGGTCCAATGATTGCAATGGGATGTAAGTATTTAAGAATTTGTCATCTAAATAATTGCGCTACTGGCGTTGCAACTCAAAGAGAAGATTTGATAAAACATCATTTTATTGGAGATAAAGAGAAGGTAATGAATTATTTTAAATTTATTGCTAATGATGTAAGGCGTCATCTAAGTGAAATTGGGGTAGAAAAAATTGAAGATATTATCGGGCAAACTCAGTACCTTGAAAAAATGAAGAGCATAGATAAACAATATCAATCAATAGACTTAAGCGACCTTATTTACAAAGATAGCTCATTAAATGAAAGCTTTTTCTGCACTTCAAAGAAAAATAATCCATGGGATAAAGGGTTGCTAGCCAAAAAAATATTGAAAGAAGCTAAAGACTCAATTGACAGTGAAAAGTCTATTTCTTTGGATTTCAGAATATCAAATACAGATAGATCTATTGGTGGTTTAATTTCTGGCTATGTTGCTAAGAAGTATGGCGAGCCTGGTTTGATAAACCCTATAAATTTAAATTTTACTGGGTCTGCAGGTCAAAGCTTTGGGTGCTGGAATGCAAATGGTATTCAGTTAATGGTAGATGGCGATGCTAATGATTATGTGGGAAAGGGTATGAATGGAGGCAGAATAGTTATTAAGAATGAAGCTCCTGTTTTGGCTGCTAATGTGGAAACTGTTCTTGTTGGAAATACTTGTTTATATGGAGCAACGGGTGGCGAACTCTATGTTTCTGGAAGAGCTGGAGAAAGGTTTGCTGTAAGAAACTCAGGAGCATCTGCAGTAATAGAAGGAGCTGGAGATCATTGTTGCGAATACATGACCGGAGGACAGGTTACAGTTCTGGGCTCTGTTGGTGCTAATTTTGGTGCAGGAATGACAGGAGGGTTTGCCTATGTTTTGGATGAAGATAAGTCTTTCTTTGATAAATGTAATAGAGGTCTAGTGAACTTGGAAAGAATTCATACGGAAGAAATGCAATCGCACAGAAAGCATCTAAAAGAAACAATTGCTGAGCATTATAAGCAAACAAATAGTATTAAAGCTAAAGAGCTAATTGAGGATTTTGATAGGTTTGAGCCTTATTTCTGGCTGGTTGTTCCAGCAGCCTCGAATATACAAGATTTACTCAAAGCAACCACAGCTAATGCAGCTTAACTAAAGGCTTTTTGAAGGTTTCTTTGATTAAATTTATCGGTTTTAAATGCCTTCCCGAAAGAGTTAATTAATATTAAATTTAACTTTCCTTGAGAAACTTTTTTATCATTTAAAATAAATTGCTTTAAATCTTTATATTTATATTTCTTATAGTCAGAATTTAACCCTAATGAGTCAATAAGGTTTATGACATTGTCGAGCTGATAATTTTTTATATAGCCTTCATGAAAAGAAATTTTTGTAGCTATCACCATACCTATAGTCACAGCCTCTCCATGGGTAATATTTTTATATTTATTGAAAGCCTCTATTGCATGCCCAAAAGTATGACCAAAATTTAAAATTGCCCTTATGCCACTTTCTTTTTCATCTTCAGTAACAATCTTAGATTTTGTTTTTATTGATTCTTCAATGATCTCCTCTAGTATTTTTAGCTGTCTATTTTTTATAGATTCCGCATTATCTTTAAGTAATTTATAAAGTTTTTTATTTCCTATAAAGGCGTATTTAACAACCTCACCCAACCCAGAATTGAATTCTTTTTCAGATAAGGTCTCTAAAAACTTACTGCTTATTAAAACTAAACTTGGATTATTAAATGAGCCAATTAAGTTTTTACCTTGCCTTATATTTATAGCAGTTTTACCCCCAACCGATGAGTCCACTTGAGATAATAAAGTCGTAGGTATCTGAATGAAATCAATCCCTCTAAGAAATGTTGCAGCACAAAATCCAGTTATATCCCCAACAACACCCCCACCTAGAGCAATCATGCAGTCAGACCTATCAAATTTTAAGTCAGCTAATTTTTCTTGAATAGTTATATAAGAAGAGAATGATTTAGATTTTTCACCTTTTTCTAGTACATGGACATAGTACTTTTTTTTATTTTTTAGGATCTCCTTTACTTCATTGAGATATTTTTTTGGAACGCCTGAATCAGTAACAATCAGGACTTTATTTTTTGTTTTTATATGACTTAATAAATTAGCCTTAGTTAAAGTATTTTTTGCAATAATTACACTATATTTTGATGAAGCCTTTCCAACAGTAATAATTCTAGCCATAATTTTTTACTAGTTTAACTATTTCAGCTGCGACCTCTTGGCTAGACTTGCCTTCAGTGTTTACAACATAATCAGCAACTTCCTCATAAAGACTTTCTCTCGTTTCATGAATTTTTTTAAGG
>OJHA01000138.1_pt1 | contig 10910 bp, 9 predicted proteins | sample 1595071 | NCBI WGS metagenome assembly OJHA01 (sample SAMN05416703, study PRJEB24817) | seawater metagenome | isolation source: Sea water | place: Canada:Atlantic | collected 2013-07
CAAATTATCCTGTACTGATAGTTAGACTAATTTGTACAAATAAAAATGAAAATTTAAGGAATTTAATTTGCGTAAATTTATAATGACTTTTCTTATGGTATCTTTCGTTGCCATTACACCTGCAGTATCTGAATCTCTGAGTGAAAAAGAGATTAAAAAATTGGCACTAGAGGCTATATTAGAAAATCCACAAATTGTAATGGATGCTGTTAATCTTCTTCGTGAACGTGATGAAGCAAATAAAGAATCTTTAAAAAAACAATCTTATTTAGATAATAAAGAATTATTAAGTTCTGATCCTAATGCACCAACTTATGGCAATCCAAATGCTGATATCACAATTGTCGAATTTTTTGATTATAATTGTGGTTATTGCAAGCGGGCAATGACAGCCATGCAAGAAGTTTTAAAAAATGATAAAAATTTACGTGTAGTTTATCGCGAGTTCCCAATTTTATCTGAAGGTTCAATATATGCTAGTCGTGCAGCTTTAGCTTCACGGGCACAAAATAAATATAAAATTTTTCATGAAGAGCTAATGTCTGCACAACAGCTAAATGCGTCTTCAGTAATGCAAATTGCAAAAAGAATTGGATTAGATGTTAAAAAACTACAAAAGGATATGAATGATCCCGATGTTTTTGAGCACATCCAAACATCACGTGATTTAGCTGATGCTTTACAATTTACAGGGACACCATCCTTCGTAATCGGAGACAAGCTAATAGGGGGCTATATTCCTCAAGAGACTATAATGGAAATTATAGAATCGTTACGAAGTTGAAGGCTATGTACGAACTAAAAATTATTATAATATAGATTAAAGATAACAAAAAATAGGGCCATGTCATGCCTTGAAATTCTATGACATGCGCTGTATCACAACATTTGATAAGATATAGGAGTGCATTATGGCACGCACCAATCCCTTGCAGTTCATGCAGCAAGTACGAGCAGAAGTTTCTAAAGTCGTTTGGCCAAATCGCCGAGAAACAACCATAACTACTGTTATGGTTTTTATAATGGCTACTTTAGTTGCAATTTTCTTTTTTGGCGCAGACCAAATTATTAAATTGGGTTTAAACATAATTCTGGGCATAGGTACTTGAATTAACACGATTTCGGCGCTAAACGCCGGTAAATCATATTTAAATGGCACGCGACGATTCTATATGCGTGCCTTTTGTTTTGGTAATGAGATCTTTTAAGGTCTTGAAATTAAATGAATTAACGGACGAAATAAAGTCCTAGTAGAGGCATAAAAGCTATGGCTAAAAGATGGTATTCAGTAAGTGTTCTTTCCAACTTTGAAAAAAAAGTTGCTGAATTAATCAATGAAGCAGTCGAGCAAGAAGGTATGCAAGATGAAATCGAGCAGGTCTTAGTTCCGACTGAAGAAGTTATAGAAGTACGGCGTGGAAAAAAAGTGACTGCTGAGCGTAGATTTATGCCTGGTTACTTGCTCGTCCGTATGGATATGTCTGAAAAAGGCTATCATTTGATAAATAATATAAACCGAGTAACAGGTTTTCTTGGACAACCAGGCAAACCAAGTCCAATGCGTGACAAGGAAGTGGCTTTCATTTTAAACCAGGTTGAAGAAGGTGTAGAAAACCCACGAAACTTAATTACTTTTGATATTGGAGAACAGGTAAATGTAACAGAAGGACCATTCGAAGGCTTTGCTGGAATGGTTGAAGAGGTAGATCAAGAAAACTCTCGCTTAAAAGTTACTGTATCCATATTTGGACGGGCGACGCCTGTCGAACTAGAATTCACACAGGTTATGAAACAATCATAATCTTGTGATGTGCATGTGGAAGGAAACAGTCGCGCGCGATTGTGACCGTACCACACCAAATTGTTCCAAAGGGCACGCGGCCTGGAGGATCGGAGCTAAAGGAGGCCAATATGGCTAAAAAGATTGCTGGCACTATGAAACTGCAGATCCCTGCAGGAGCAGCCAACCCATCACCACCGGTGGGCCCAGCTTTGGGTCAACGTGGTATAAATATCATGGAATTCTGTAAAGCATTTAATGCGAAAACACAGGAACTTGAAAATGGTGCACCATGCCCAACTATTATCACATATTATGCTGATAAATCGTTTACAATGGACATTAAGACTTCACCTGCTTCATATTTTCTTAAAAAAGCAGCAAAATTAAAATCTGGTGCAACTAACCCAAGTCGTGAAATAGTTGGCTCTGTTTCTAAGAAGCAATTGCAAGAAATTGCAGAAGCAAAAATGAAAGATTTGAATGCAAATGATATTGAATCTGCAATGAAAATTATAGCTGGTTCAGCGCGTTCTATGGGAATTGAGGTTAAGTAATGGCTAAATTTGGAAAAAGAACGACCACAGCTCGTACTTCATTTGAAGGTAAATCTAGTTTATCAATTTTAGAAGCAGTAACCCTAGTAAAAGCTAATGCTGTTTCAAAGTTTGATGAAACAATTGATATAGCAATGAACCTTGGAGTTGACCCTCGTCATGCGGATCAAATGGTAAGAGGCGTTGTTGGCTTGCCTAATGGTACTGGTAAAACAATGCGTGTTGCCGTCTTTGCGCGAGATGCAAAAGCAGATGAAGCTAAAGCAGCGGGTGCTGATATAGTTGGTGCAGAAGATTTAATGGAAATTGTTCAAGGTGGAACAATCGAATTTGATCGTTGTATCGCAACTCCTGATATGATGGGTGTTGTAGGTAGATTAGGTAAAGTATTAGGACCAAGAAACTTAATGCCTAACCCACGAGTAGGAACTGTGACAATGGATGTTAAATCAGCCGTAGAAGCAGCCAAAGGTGGTGAAGTGCAGTTTAAGGTTGAGAAAGCTGGTGTTCTTCATGCTGGTGTCGGTAAAGCTTCTTTTAGCGAAGATAAACTTGCTGAAAACGTACAAGCTTTTGTAAATGCAGTGCGTAAAGCTAAACCAGAAGGTGCAAAGGGTGCATACATTAAGAAGATCGTTTTATCTTCTACAATGGGCCCATCAGTGACTTTAGATGTTGATGCAGCAACAGGGGCTTAAATAACTTAAGATTATTATAAAGGGCTCTATTATTATAGGGCCCTTTTTTTATTTTAACGTGATATAAATGATTTATTATAATGATAAAATTTTTAAAATTATTTATAGTAAATTCTGTACTAAGTTGAGTTCAACAAAATAAATATAAATTTTCAATCATAATAGAAACTTAACCCCTTCACATCAGAACTAAACCCACCTATACACCAGCTATTCAGATAAATATTGATTCGTTGATATTATTTTGAAACTGTCCGAGATGGTGGGTTTTGCACAAGCAAAATAATTCCTGCCTGAGATGGGATCCGAACAAATTATACCTCTGGTTATGCCTCGGGTGATTTTGGAAGGGGCCCGTAATTAGGACCCTAACTGCTGATCTTAAACGATCAGTTAAACTGAGCCGGGAAACATTTCGTTTCCTATAATTTGGAGAAACACTGTGGATAGAGCCCAAAAAGAAGCCTTAGTCGATGAACTAGGACAAATCTTCACGGACTCTGGTGTTGTTGTAGTATCTCACTATGCCGGCATAACAGTTGCAGAAATGCAAGACTTCCGTTCACGCATGCGTGATGTAGGAGGTTCTGTACGTGTAGCCAAAAATAAGCTCGCCAAAATCGCTCTTGAAGGTAAGCCATGTGAAAGTATTTCAGGTTTATTAGATGGAATGACAGTATTGTCTTTTTCAGAAGACCCTGTAGCCGCTGCGAAAGTAACGGAAGAATATTCCAAAGAAAACGATAAGCTCGTTATCCTTGGTGGGTCAATGGGAGACAATGCATTGGATCGCGCTGGTGTTAAAGCCGTTGCCGCCATGCCATCACGTGAGGAGCTTATCGCTTCTATCGTTGGTTGTATTGCTGCACCTGCATCAAACATAGCGGGAGCCGTTGGTGCGCCTGCCTCTAACATTGCTTCTATTTTAGAAACAATTGAAGAGAAAGCTGCTTAATTGCAAATGGAATTGCCGGTGTTCGTAAATACGAGCATCACTGGAAAAACAGAATTTAAAATTGAACTGGAAATATCAAATGGCTGATATCAAAAAACTTGCAGAAGAAATCGTTGCGTTAACGCTTTTGGAAGCACAAGAATTAAAAACACACCTAAAAGATGAGTATGGCATTGAGCCTGCTGCGGGCGGTGCTGTTGTAATGGCTGCAGCTGGAGATGCTGCTGCTGAAGAAGAAAAAGATGAATTTGACGTGATTCTAAAATCTGCAGGCGATAAAAAGATTAATGTTATCAAAGAAGTTCGTAGCATTACTGGTCTAGGCTTAAAAGAAGCAAAAGATCTTGTTGAAGCTGGTGGAAAAGCAGTTAAAGAAGGCATTTCTAAGTCAGAAGCTGAAGAGTTGAAAAAGCAACTTGAAGCAGTTGGTGCGGAAGTTGAATTAAAATAATTATTGCACCTTAGGGTGTTATTATCTTTGGCTGGTTCTATTCATTTAGAACCGGCCACTCCTGTCTTAAAGAGAGCCTTTATTAGGGCTTTGTTTTAGACAGGGTTCATTCGGGAGCTAAAGGTGGCACTTTAGCAAGAATAGGATGAACTTTGTTACATGTGGCCGATTAGGTTGTGATGCCCGCACAAACTATGACGTGAACATTAGAAAAGGTGAAGACGAGCATGGCTCAGACGCATTCAGGTATAAAACGTATCCGCAAATATTATGGTAAAATCCGCGAAGTATTGGATATTCCAAATCTCATTCAGGTACAAAAGAGCTCATATGATCTCTTTTTGAATTCTGGCGATCAATCTCAACCGTTAGACGGTGAAGGTATTAATGCTGTTTTTCAGTCGGTGTTTCCAATTAAAGATTTTAATGAAACTGCTGTATTAGAGTTTGTTAAATATGATCTAGAAAAACCAAAATATGACGTTGAGGAGTGTATGCAGCGTGATATGACATATTCTGCTCCCCTCAAAGTTACACTGCGATTAATTGTTTTTGATGTGGATGAAGAAACTGGCGCTCGATCTGTGAAAGATATTAAAGAGCAAGATGTATTTATGGGTGATTTGCCTTTAATGACGCCAAACGGTACATTTGTAGTAAATGGTACTGAGCGTGTTATTGTCTCTCAAATGCACAGATCACCTGGTGTATTTTTTGATCATGATCGCGGTAAAACCCATTCTTCAGGAAAATTATTATTTGCATCTCGTATTATTCCATATCGTGGATCATGGTTAGACTTTGAATTTGATGCAAAAGATGTTGTTTACGCGCGTATTGATCGTCGGCGTAAATTACCTGTTACAACATTATTATATGCATTGGGTTTAGATCAAGAAGGTGTTTGTTCAGCTTACTATGATACAGTTGATTTTAAATTTGATAAAAAGAAAAATTCCTGGGTAACAAAGTTTTTCCCTCAACGTGTTAGAGGTACAAAACCAACTGAAGATATTATTGACGCGAAAACGGGCAAAGTTATCGCTGAAGCAGGAACTAAAGTTACACCCAGAACAGTAAAAAAATTACTTGAAGAAGGCAAGGTTACAGAAATTCTTGTACCATTTGATACAATTGTTGGGCGTTATGTTTCTCAAGATATTATTAATGAAGAAACTGGTGCAATTTATGTTGAAGCTGGAGATGAGCTTACACTAGAGCATGATAAAGATGGCGCTGTTAATGGTGGAACACTTCAAGAATTACTAGAAGCTGGAATTGTAAAAATTCCAACTCTTGATATCGATAATATAAACGTAGGGCCATACATCAGAAACACTATGTCCGTAGATAAGAACATGGGCCGCGATACTGCATTAATGGATATTTACCGTGTAATGCGCCCTGGTGAGCCACCAACTGTTGATGCTGCATCGGCACTTTTTGACACTCTATTCTTTGATTCTGAGCGTTATGATTTATCAGCTGTTGGGCGTGTTAAGATGAACATGCGATTACAGTTAGATGCAGAAGATACACAACGCACTCTACGCAAAGAAGACATTATTGGTGTTGTTAAGGCTTTAGTTGAATTGCGTGATGGTAAAGGTGATATCGATGATATTGACCATCTAGGTAATAGGCGTGTAAGATCTGTAGGCGAATTGATGGAAAATCAATATCGCGTTGGTCTTCTCCGTATGGAGCGAGCGATAAAAGAACGTATGTCATCTGTTGAAATAGACAACATTATGCCTCAAGATTTAATAAATGCAAAACCAGCTGCTGCAGCTGTTAGAGAGTTTTTTGGATCTTCGCAGCTTTCACAATTTATGGATCAAACTAATCCACTCTCAGAAGTGACGCATAAACGCCGACTTTCTGCACTTGGACCAGGTGGGCTTACTCGTGAACGTGCAGGCTTTGAAGTTCGCGACGTTCATCCGACACATTATGGTCGTATGTGCCCAATTGAGACACCTGAAGGTCCAAATATTGGTTTGATTAATTCATTAGCATCTTTTGCGAGGGTTAATAAATACGGGTTTATCGAAACACCATACCGTAGGGTAGACAATGGTAAAGTTACTGATGAAGTTCAGTATATGTCAGCCACTGAGGAAATGAGATACACAGTTGCCCAAGCAAATGCTAAATTAGATGATGCGGGCAAATTTGCCAATGATTTAGTTTCTACTCGCCAGGCTGGTGAGTATATGCTGAATACACCTGAAAATATCGATTATATAGATGTTTCACCAAAACAGTTGGTTTCTGTAGCTGCATCTCTAATTCCATTCCTTGAAAATGATGACGCTAACCGTGCGTTAATGGGATCAAATATGCAACGTCAAGCGGTTCCTTTATTAAAAGCTGATGCTCCATATGTTGGTACTGGTATAGAGGAAGTAGTTGCTCGAGATTCTGGTGCTGCGATTACAGCTGCACGTGGTGGTATTATTGATCAAGTGGATGCTACACGAATTGTTGTTCGAGTAACTGATTCAATGGATGCTGGTGACCCTGGCGTTGATATTTATCGTTTGCGTAAATTCCAACGATCTAATCAAAATACATGTATTAACCAAAGACCACTAGTTAAAGTTGGTGATCGTGTATCAATGGGTGAAGTAGTAGCTGATGGGCCATCAACTGATATTGGTGAATTAGCATTGGGTAAAAATGTTCTTGTAGCGTTTATGCCTTGGAATGGCTACAATTATGAAGATTCAATATTAATTTCTGAACGTATTGTAAAAGATGACGTGTTTACATCCGTTCATATTGAAGAATTTGAAGTTGCTGCTCGAGATACTAAGTTGGGCCCTGAAGAAATTACTCGTGATATTCCAAATGTAGGAGAAGAAGCTCTTCGCAATTTGGATGAAGCAGGAATTGTTTACATTGGGGCTGAAGTTGGACCTTCAGATATTCTAGTTGGAAAAATCACTCCTAAAGGTGAAAGCCCAATGACGCCTGAAGAAAAGCTACTGAGAGCTATTTTTGGTGAAAAAGCATCTGATGTTCGGGATACATCTTTAAGATTACCACCTGGTGATTACGGTACTGTTGTTGAAGTAAGAGTATTTAATCGTCATGGAATTGAAAAAGATGAAAGAGCTTTGCAAATAGAGCGAGAAGAAGTTGAGCGCTTGGCAAGAGATCGTGATGATGAGGTTGGTATTCTAGACAGAAATACTTACGCTCGATTAAAATCAATGATTATTGGGAAAAAAGCAGTTAAAGGTCCAAAAGGTGTAAAATCAGGTTCATTAATTGATGATGCTCTTTTAGAATCTCTTTCTAGAGGCCAATGGTGGCAACTTGCATTAGAAGATGAAACCGATGTTGCTAATATGGAGTCGCTCAACAAACAGTATGATTTACAAAAAGGGGCATTAGACGCTCGTTTTGAAGATAAAGTTGAGAAGGTTCGTCGTGGAGATGATTTACCTCCAGGTGTGATGAAAATGGTTAAAGTTTTCATTGCTGTAAAACGTAAATTACAGCCAGGCGATAAAATGGCTGGGCGCCATGGTAATAAAGGTGTGATTTCTAAAGTTGTTCCTCAAGAAGATATGCCATTTTTAGCAGATGGTACTCCTGTAGATTTTTGTTTAAATCCTCTAGGTGTTCCATCACGTATGAATGTTGGTCAAATCCTTGAAACTCATATGGGTTGGGCTGCTCGAAATCTTGGAAAGTCTATAGATCTCTCATTACAGGAATATAGACGATCTGGTGATATGTCCCCAGTTCAAGATGCAATGCGCATTGCTTATGGTGATGATCTTTACAATGAAGTTCTAAAAGATATGCCAAAGGATAATTTCCTTGAAGCTGCTGGTAACGTTACTGATGGAGTTCCAATTGCTACCCCAGTTTTTGATGGTGCAAAGGAAGCTGATGTAAATGATATGTTAACTCGCGCTGGGTTAGATACATCAGGGCAGTCTATTTTGTTTGATGGTCGAACTGGAGAACAATTTAATCGTCCAGTTACTGTTGGAATGAAATATATCTTAAAGCTTCACCATTTGGTTGATGATAAGATTCATGCTCGTTCAACTGGCCCATACTCTCTGGTCACTCAACAACCACTTGGTGGTAAAGCACAGTTTGGTGGGCAAAGATTTGGTGAGATGGAAGTGTGGGCGCTAGAAGCATATGGTGCTGCTTATACCTTGCAAGAAATGTTAACTGTAAAGTCTGATGACGTTGCTGGTCGTACAAAAGTATACGAAAGCATTGTTAAAGGTGAAGATAATTTTGAAGCTGGAATACCAGAAAGTTTCAATGTGCTTATAAAAGAAATCCGTAGCTTGGGCTTAAATATCCAGCTGCTGGATGCGGAGAGTGAGTAGGCGTTCGCGCCTGCTCCTTTAACTGAAATCGAGATTAGGATCTAGAAAATGAACCAAGAAATCACGAATAACCCGTTTAATCCCGTCCAGCCTCCAAAGACGTTTGATGAAATTCAAATATCTTTGGCGTCGCCTGAGCGGATTCTGTCATGGTCATTTGGCGAAATTAAAAAGCCAGAAACCATTAACTACCGTACTTTTAAGCCAGAACGAGATGGTTTGTTTTGTGCAAGAATATTTGGACCAATAAAAGATTACGAATGCTTGTGTGGCAAATACAAACGTATGAAATACCGTGGTGTAGTATGTGAAAAATGTGGTGTTGAAGTAACACTTCAAAAAGTACGCCGTGAACGCATGGGCCATATTGATTTGGCTTCGCCAGTCGCCCATATATGGTTTTTGAAATCACTTCCTTCACGAATTGGTTTAATGTTAGATATGACACTTCGTGAGTTAGAAAGAGTTTTATATTTTGAACAATATGTAGTTATAGAACCTGGTTTGACAGATCTAAATTACGGTCAAATGATGTCTGAAGAAGAGTTCTTAGACGCTCAAGATATGTTTGGTGAAGATGCATTTAATGCAGGAATTGGTGCTGAAGCTATTCGCGAAATGCTTTCTAATATAGATTTGGATGCAGAAGCTGAACAACTGCGTGATGAATTAGCTGAAGCTACAGGTGAACTAAAACCTAAAAAGATCATCAAACGTTTAAAAGTTGTTGAAGCATTCATAGACTCTGGAAACCGACCAGAGTGGATGGTAATGACAGTATTGCCGGTAATTCCACCAGAATTACGTCCTTTAGTACCTCTTGATGGGGGTCGTTTTGCTACGTCAGATTTGAATGATCTCTATCGTCGAGTAATTAATCGTAATAATCGTTTGAAACGCCTAATTGAGTTACGCGCACCAGATATCATTGTTCGTAACGAAAAAAGAATGCTTCAAGAGTCTGTCGATGCTCTATTTGACAATGGCCGTAGAGGTCGAGTTATTACTGGTGCAAATAAACGTGCACTAAAATCACTTTCAGACATGCTAAAAGGTAAGCAAGGTCGTTTTAGACAAAACTTATTGGGTAAGCGAGTTGATTTCTCTGGCCGTTCTGTAATCGTTACTGGCCCTGAGCTAAAATTACATCAATGTGGCTTGCCAAAGAAAATGGCACTAGAGCTATTTAAGCCATTTATATATTCTCGCCTCGAGGCAAAGGGGTTGTCTTCGACAGTTAAGCAAGCAAAGAAAATTGTTGAAAAGCAACGCCCAGAAGTTTGGGATATATTAGACGAAGTTATTCGTGAACATCCAGTTATGCTCAACCGTGCACCCACGTTGCACCGTTTAGGTATCCAAGCTTTTGAACCAGTTTTGATTGAAGGTAAAGCAATTCAGCTGCATCCTCTAGTTTGTTCAGCATTTAATGCTGACTTCGATGGTGATCAAATGGCTGTGCACGTTCCATTATCATTAGAAGCGCAATTAGAAGCTCGTGTTTTAATGATGTCTACAAATAATGTTTTATCACCTGCAAACGGAAAGCCAATTATTGTTCCATCACAGGATATGATATTGGGTTTATATTACATTACTTTAGAGCGTGAAGGAATGGTTGGCCAAGGAATGACATTTGCTAACCCACAAGAGGTTGAGCATGCGTTGGATTCGGGTCTGATTCACTTACATTCAAAAATTACCTCCCGAGTTGAGCAAGTAAATGAAGAAGGTGAAGTTGTTTGGGAGCGTTTTGAAACAACTCCTGGGCGAGTTCGATTGAGTACTGTTATGCCTTTGAACCATAAGGCACCATTTACCTTAATTAATCGTCTATTACGTAAAAAAGAAGTTAGTGAAATAATTGATATTGTATATCGTTATTGTGGCCAAAAAGAGTCTGTAATATTTTGTGATCATATAATGACTTTAGGTTTCCGTGAAGCGTTCAAAGCAGGGATTTCTTTTGGCAAAGACGATATGGTTATTCCAGACACTAAATGGACACTTGTTAATGAAACTCGTGATTTTGTTAAAGGTTTTGAACAACAATATATCTGTCTCTTATACACATCTCCGAGCCCACGAGACCGAGGCTGATCTCG